>Ga0335072_10000195_pt1 | contig 133576 bp, 122 predicted proteins | sample Lox_Sample_21_FD_206725 | JGI IMG/M metagenome (GOLD analysis project Ga0335072, IMG submission 206725) | Soil microbial communities from Loxahatchee National Wildlife Refuge, Florida, United States - Lox_Sample_2.1 | ecosystem: Environmental > Terrestrial > Soil > Wetlands | place: USA...
CTTCTTTTGGACGCCTGAGATGTCTTAGCCGGGGACCGGTCATCCCGGCTTTTTCAATGGAATTCACGCGAGGCCAACTCGCCGTGCAGTCAATTATTACCTTGCAAATAGAATGATGCGGGTGCTCACTCCTGCTCGAGGTCCGGGGTCACGCTGCGACCTCTTTGTTCTCACCGTCCACGCGTTGTGAATCACATTGGGGACGGAGCTGCGCGAGCTCGGACAGCGCGAAGAACCTGCGCGACCCGCTGAAAGGTTGTCAAATTGACCTATGTCGTCAACGAGAGTTGCATCAAATGCAAGTTGATGGATTGCGTGGAAATCTGCCCCGTGGATTGTTTCTACGAGGGTGAGAACATGCTCGTCATCCACCCGGATGAATGTATCGATTGCGGCGTGTGCGAGCCCGAATGCCCGGTTGATGCGATAAAGCCCGACACGGAACCGGACATGGAAAAGTGGCTTGGAATCAACGCCCAATACGCGAAGACATGGCCCAACATTACCCTCAAGAAGAAGCCGCCGGCGGACGCCAAAGAATGGGAAGGCAAACCGGACAAACTCCAGTACTTCTCGTCAAATCCCGGCACGGGTGATTGACGCACCCGATCGCTCTACGGAAGATATTTTGCGCCATGCCATTCGGCAACTGCCTTTAACGGCCGCGCCGAACTCCTCTACGATCGAGACGATTAGATCACGGTGGACTTTCACGGTCTTTCTCGGCACCGCCGTTGTCATCGGCGGTATTCGCGGCCGATGCACTGGCGGTACTCGTATCAGGACTCAATTGGCATTCGGCGACATTGCGCTCGTGGTTTTCGGTCTCGCTCTTGATACGGTAATATACGTCGATTGCCTGGTCTTCCTTGGGCATCTGACGCACAACCTTGAAGAGACCGGCCTTTTTCTCACCGATAGGCGTGTACTCGACGGCCTGCCTACAAGAAACTTAAAAGACATTGGGATGGACCCCTTCCGTATCAGAAGACAATGATCTGAGGTCACGCGCGGCGTACTGATAGTAATTCTCTGCGCCGACCATATTGCCGTTTTCCTCTTCTGCGCGAGCGAAGCGCCATAAACCGCTCACAATTTCTCTTTCTCTGCGCGCCGCGAGAGCTATTGGAATTTAGGACGGCTTCCCGTGCGTCCTCCGATTAGCCCGACGACGACAATGAAGAGATCAAAATTTCGTCGGAAGACGCATATAGTCCAAAGTGCTGCCGGGCCGTTCGGCAGGCATCATCCCCAGGCATACAGGCTTTGCAGACGTCGGGGCGCCGGTCGTAGATCGCGCAAGACGTCGCCACGCCCACCGTCCCGACCAGGGCGCCGCAACGATTGCCGTTGCATCGCATGCGTCCCCGCGCGTCATCGACAAGCGCGCGGGGAAACCGGCCGATATCGACTTCGCCCTCCAGTAAGAACCGCGGCCACTCCGCCAAAAAGAGCAGCATGCGCCACAGCTCCGACACACAGCCGAGCTGAGCCCGGCCTCTTGTTCTGCGCAGTCGTTCACCTGACCTTGAGCCTGACGGCGGACTCCTTGCCGCGACTGCTGTCGATCTCATACTCAACGGATTGTCCGTCATTAAGGGTGCTCAGCCCGGTCTGCTCGACGGCGGAGATGTGAACGAAGACGTCCTTGCCGCCGCCCGAAGGCTGAATGAACCCATATCCTTTGGTCGGGTTGAACCATTTCACGGTACCTGTGGCCATCTTAGTCTCCGTTGCTTGCCACCAAATTCGACGATTGGCGTCTTTCGTGCCGCCAGAAAAACTCCCGGATCAGAACCGCGGGCCGCGCGGCGGCCCGCTTCGGCCCGACCCGTCGGGGGTCGTGCGACGCTTCATCGGCAGCAAGCCTTCGCGCTGCAGCTTTTTGCGCGCAAGCTTGCGAGCGCGACGGATGGCTTCTGTCTTCTCTCTGATTCTTCGCTCGGAGGGCTTTTCGTAATGGCCGCGCATCTTCATTTCGCGGAACACGCCCTCACGCTGCATCTTCTTCTTCAGCACTTTGAGGGCTTGATCGACATTGTTGTCACGGACGAGGACCTGCACGCTGCATTCCTTCTGGATCGAGCGGTTGGACGGACCGACCGTCAAGCCGCCCGGGCCAGTGACGCACGGCTAGAGCCGGATCTCTTGACCGCAGGGACGCGGCGCGACCGAAGTCGTATATCGCGCCTCAGAAAGGGACTCGTCCGAAGGAAAGGCGGTCCTTGCATCGCCGTTTAGCGGGCCGCTTTCTCAACGGCCCCATCGTTGGCTTATAGACACTGACAACTTTGTCAATGCCTGGGTCCAACCAATCCGTCCCGTCAATCAGGATATTCGCTCAGCAGCACATTGAGCGCGAGCTTGCCCGCGCGGTTCGCCTCGGTCACGGTCGCGAAGAAAATCTCCGAGCATTGAATCGCGCTGTTTCTGCCTGCGCGGTAAATCTCCCAACGCCAGAGATTCGGCGTCTGTCCCTTTCGCTTTACGACAACTGAAAAATCGGGATGGGCAATCATTTATGTCCAACTTCGCTGCTTGACCTCGGTTTCGTGTTCGAAAACGCCGGTTGGGAGCGCTCATCTGCCGTGTGTATCTTGTGAAAGAAGACGGCTGAAATCGTCCAGAACGGCTTTGATCAGTGTTTTCCGGCGCGGGTCTTGCCCCGAGGGGGTGGCCGCGAACGCGGATAGCAGGTAGCGCGTCTTGTCTGCTGCCTCCTCCCAAGTCGCCGATGGAGCCGCAATCAATTGCGCCTCCAACTCGTCCTGCGTCCGGCGCAAAGCCTGTTCATTGGCGGCAACTTCCGCCAACAGCCGGCGAAGGTCGGTTGCCTTCTGCGCAGCCATTCCGCGGTGGCGATCGAGATCGACGGCTTTGTCTGTCATGAGCTGGCGTCTCTATCCAAGGCATCCCGAAGATCGCACGGATCGATCGTCACCATTTCGACGGATGATGCACCGTGAATCCCCGGGACAAAGATCATGGTCGACAGTCTGCGGTAGACCGGAAAAGAAGGCCCGTCGATCAATTCTTCATCGGTCACGATCCGATACTCTCCCGGAGGCAGCATGCGATCGATGCCTTTCAGCAAGAAAGACTTGCCGAACACGGCGGCTTCGCTGCGCGAGCGCGCGGTCATAAGGACGACTCCACTATCCTTCGCAGAAGCGGATACCGCGAGCTCGCATACAAGCGACGGATCTCTGCGCTCTCGTACCTTGACTCGTTTACCTCGAGATAGGTGCCGACCAGAGCCTGCGGCGAAAGATCCTCGATTGCAAAACGAATCGCCTCCGCGGCCTGCGCAAAGCGCCGATAACCGAGCGGCTGACGCCGACCGTTGCTCACTTTGCACGAGAACAACTCAGCGCTCATGCCGTAATCGAATGATTCGTCGATGTCCGTGGAACTCATTCTCCGCATGCCTCCGCAAATTCACGCGACAGGGCCAAAATCTGATTTCTGGCCGCCTGTTCCCTGTCGTACTCTGACCGTCTGTCCGGCGGGCCTTCGATGCCGACGGTCACGCGGCCGGACAGCTCTCCGCGCTTCGCAACAAATGTGAATCGGTACGAACCCGGACCATCTTCAACGAGCGCAATTTGCATAGGTCTCGAGTTCTGCCCGGGCATGATCAGCTCCGCGCGACCTGAAAAACGAGAACCCCGCCGAATGGCGGGGCTCTCTCGAATTCAGCTCTTGTTCGCGTCCTGGCCGGGCCTTTGACCGGGCTGCTGGGTCTGCTGTTGCTGGCCGGGCTTTTGACCGGGCTGCTGACCCTGCTGCTGCTCCGGCCTATTCGTTTGGCCGCCTTGCTGCGGCTGATCCTTGTTGTCCTGTTCCATGAAAATCTCCAAAAAATCGCTGAAACATGATTTGAATGTCCATCATTCAAACTACCACAAGTATCTATGTCCGGCGTGAACTAAAACCAGTACCCAGGGCGAAATATATATCCGGAGACATGAATCAGTGTTCCGTCAGTGAGTTAAGTTAGGAAGATCGATCGTCCTAAAATCGATCATCCTCAAAAAGCGCCTTTCGTCGTCGTCAACACAGGTCCGCACCAAGATGCTCAATTTCCCGAACCAAAGCCGGGTCTATGATCCTACTCGACACGCCGTACGATTCTGGGGACATGACAGTGCGATGGAATGGTCGTTCTTCGTCACTGCAGAAGCGCTCAAGCGGCTGGAACCAAAACTCGATAGCAATGAGGCGGCGCTGCTGCTTGCCTTCGACGCCCATCGACCCGCCATCCACGCGGCGGCAGCTAGGGCGTATCAACGAGGGCAAAAAGGATCCTATGAACTCGCGGCAAGGGATTTTTGATGCCGCGTCGCCGCTACCAATCTCTTCGTCGCTCGTCGCATAGATCCTGTCGCAGCGTCTCGCATTGGCTCGGCCGGAAACGAGACCAAAGATTCGAAGCAGATGTTGCATTTCGAACAAAGCCAAACGTGACAGGCGTGTCTGTCGCTCCAGTACTCGGACCTCACGGGGGCAACCAACTCGGTACTGCATTGAGAGCAGCGCATTATGGTAACCTCCCTCTTCCACATGGCGTGTCATATGGAAGAGTCGGCTGCTCTCACGTCGATGCGCCTTGATGTAAGTCAAATGATCGGCGTATTTTTTTCGCCGTCGGCGCCAAGAACCCTGCCGCTTGATCAGTTGGCGAGATCCACGAGCCTGGACGTTGCCTCGAGCGCGCGAACCTTGCCGCGTTTCCGAAGCTCCTGGCGCCGGCTGCTCGGCCAGTCGCTTGACTCGGAATCCGAACGCCTCAAGCGAGCCGCGATTTCCCGTCAGGTTTTTCAGCGGCCGAAATGGCGGCTCCCGTCAAACTTTCGGCCCGGCGACCGATAGTCCTCTCTAAAGCTCCTGTCGCGATGGGCGAAGGAGACATCTGGCTGCGATGCCCGAGAGGGATTGATCCTGCATCACGCTTTGCACCGGGTGACATCATTTCCTTTTGCGAATGTTCATGCCCGACAACCGCCGCAGATGTTTAGCCGAAAGTTTCCAATCCCGGGTTTGGGCCGCGAGTTGGACGAAGGTTTGATGCAGGATATTGCGTGCGACTTGAACCATTTCCGTATCATCGTAATCGCCAACGCTCAGAAGGATCGGCACGTGGAAATTGGTCGTCCCCTGATCGATCTGAAACGTGATGCAAACCTGCGGATCCGCCTGCCTGCTATTCGCCAACTCGATGCGCGCGACGCGCATCTCAGGCCGCGACTGGTGTAATCACTTCTCAAGCCGCTCCGGGTGAACTTCAAGAGGTTCGACGGCGCAAGGGATAGCCGCTGCCGTCGTAAAGGCTCCGGATGTCTTTGCTGTCGAAGCGCGCTCTTCCGACCTGCATCCATGCCCCGAGCGTAGCGACGGAAGGAAACTCTTCGACGGCGAAGCGGATAGCCTCGGCGGCTGTCGGGAAGCAACGATACTGAAGCCGCTTGCGTTGACCGCCCCCGCGCTTTGCAAGGTACAATTCGGCAGGCAACGAATAGTCGAATATCATAATCTTGCCTTTCAGCGGCCGAGCCCAAGACAGAAATGCCGTCATGGCTGCGTTTGGTGCCGCGCTATACCTCAAAAGAGGCTCCGCGCAACCAAACGTGAATTGCTCATAAGGGTTTCAGGATCAAACGATAGCATGATAGTTCCTATGCTGTCGCGAGGTTTCGCGGGCACAGCGTCCGGTCCGGCGGTCAGTTTCTGCGATCGGATGATGGCGCCCTGGTTCGCCTCGATCTGATGAAGCAGCATTTCGCGCTCTGATTTGAGCTGCGCCACCAGTTATCGCGGCCGCTTGCAGCGAGCCGATCGTGAAAATTATCATTGTCGCGGTCAGACATGGATCCTCCCGCGAACACCTGACCCTGTTTCACTTCGGCCGTTCCCGCAATCGAGGACAGATCTCAGAAACAAATGTCGTGGCACGAAATGGAAGTCGCGAAAGTCGGCAATAGCCAAAACCGCTCGAAGAGCGAACAATGAACAGAAAGACCTTCACCGGCTCCACCAGGACGGAAGTCTTGGAAGCGGCGACGCGCTGGTGGGATTCGCAGGAGGGATTTCGACAAGTTGGAAAATGGGAAATATCGGCCGGCCACGACCCAGCGCCGCAGCACTCCCAGCAATGGGCCGTCACCATCATTTATGAAGACGATTCGTCGCCTGCCCGCGAATGACGCGATCAGCCTCTTCTGCGAGTTGCAGCCCATTGAGGACGTCGTTTGGATTCATGCATGGCGGCGCGGCTCAAGTGACGGCATCTGCGACCCAATCACGCGCTGGCGTAATGACGGCAACAGCCTCTTCAATGCAACCAGACCCACGCCACACCGATCGCCGTGAGCAGCGCAGCGGTGGAATAAAAGACGATCTCGAAGAGGTGCAGAGGCACGTGATTCGACATGGCCGCACTGTAGGGTCTACGATGCCAACAAGCCAGCTGATAGCCGAACCATAACCGGAATCGATGTCCGCGGGCGCGCATTCACTACAGCCTTGAAACGAACACATCTTCGGCTCATATTGAAAGTCTAGCTGAAAGGGCTTTTTGCGCGTGAGCGCGTACAGATACCGGCCAACGGTTTCTGGCTTGCTTTTTTGATCCACAGACAGCCCAGATCGCGTGGGGTGTCCCGCTCACCCGCAATGCTGGTTCTGCGAATTTTTTTGCAGACGGTGCAGTGCGCGCAAAAGAAAGTCCTCTTTTTGACCTCCTTTCACGACTTCCGGCTTGCCGGCACGATCACGCGCACTCTCACGGAGGGAAAATACCCGATCTCGACCACTCTCCAAGCACGCATGGTGCCGCTGCCATCCAAGATCTCGATGCAGCTACCGCACGCAAAGGGGCACGCAAAGGGATCGGCGCATGGCTAAAGAAGAACTCCTGCAATTCGAGGGTCTGGTGGTCGAGATACTGCCTGACGCGCGCTACCGCGTAGAACTCGACAACGGTCACGCGCTCGTCGCCTACACCGCCGGCAGAATGAAGAAGAACCGGATCAAGACCCTCGCCGGCGATCGCGTGACTGTCGAAGTATCGCCCTATGATCTGGAAAAAGGGCGTCTGATCTTTCGTCACAAGGACGAGCGAGCGGGGCCAGTCAGTCGCCCGCCACAGCGCAATCAATTCCGCCGGCGCTAGCCAGCGATTTCTCGAGGGTGAGATGAGCAAAGAGGATAACGCTACCGCCGCCGGCGGAATGCGGATATTTGTCTTCAAGTCCGAGACAAATCAGCAGCTGCACGCGTTCGCCGGCGATCTGTCCGGATTCAGGCTGCCGCCGCAATTCAAGCCGTGGCGCGCCACCGGAGCCATCGCCCCGGACCACAAATTCCCATATAATTTGTCTCGGGAAGCGATCGAGTCTGCGATCAGAGAACATGGCTATCAGCTATGGCGCGTGAAAAAACGCGCAGACGACAAGTGATCGCGCGCCGGCGGCAAGTGGCGCCGTTACACGGCGTAGGGAGCACCAGCGATGGCAGACAGCGCGCATCGATTCAAAGTGGGTCAAACAGTCGACATGGTCCCTTCGTCGCGTTTCGGGGCCAAGGGCACCTACCAGATCGTAAGCCTGCGGCCCTCTGAAGACGGAACGAAGCAATATCGAATCAAGAGTAAGGACGAAGCTTACGAGCGGATCGTCGCGGAAAGCGATCTTGTTATTCCGGCGATGCCGAAATTCGATTCCAATTAAGTATATCGGGCGAAGAAGGCGGTCGCGTTGAGCGCAAAAGCATAGTTTTGGCTTTGCCTTGAAATAAACCCACTCGGCTGCTATATACGTTGGCATCGATACTTGGCCGAACACACTGGGCCGGTTCGCGTCGCTACGGGCGCGCACGTTTCAGACATTTTTCCAAAATCGACAACCGGGATGTTGGCGTCGAGATATCGTGCGCCAAATTCCACGTGCACACCCGCAGTAAAAGGACATTTCGATGAATACGGGTACCGTGAAGTGGTTTAACAGCCAAAAAGGCTTCGGCTTCATTCAGCCGGAGGACGGCGGCAAGGACGTCTTCGTTCATATCAGCGCGGTCGAACGAGCCGGCATGAATACCCTCGATGAAGGGCAGAAGGTTTCTTTCGATGTCGTCGCCGACCGCCGCACCGGCAAATCCTCGGCGGACAATCTGCGCGCCGCCTGAGCGGTCGCGCAAAGGGCCATGCCGCTCTGACCACGGATGTACTGGCAGAGCTTTATGGTTCGAGGGCCCCGCGTTGATGCGCGGGGCTCTTCATTGCCGCACCTTCCAAAGGAGCAGCCGATGCAAGATACAAAGCAATCGCTGATGGCCGCCGCGAAAGCGGAACGCGAGCGCGACAAGAGCGAGGCAATGCGCGAATATCAGACTGAGAAGCTCGCTTCTCAGGCGAACATGGCGCGGCTGCGCGCGCTGCGCCTCGCCAAGGAAAGTTCCGAATCGCAGCCACAGGCGGTAGCGCGTACGGCGAAGCGGAAGACAGCAAGTCGGCAGGGCTGAAGCCAACTGTGGAAATCATCTTGAACATCGGACATAACTCAGGTGTCTCAAGGCCCGACGGACGCCGCTGGACACAGATTCTCGGCGGATATCGCCAGCCGAATTACCTGCGCAGCATTGCCGAGCTTGCAATCACCGCCTTGCCGTTGGCGGCGTTGTGGGCCGCCGCCTGGTTCGCCTTCACGCTCGGCCATGCGTGGATTTCGCTGCTCATGGCCATTCCAGCCGCCGGCTTTCTGGTACGTCTGTTCATGATCCAGCACGATTGCGGTCATGGCTCGTTCTTTTCACATCGTCACGCCAACGACTGGGTCGGCCGTGTCATCGGCGTGCTCACATTGACGCCCTACGACTTCTGGCGCCGGACGCACGCGGTCCACCATGCCACTGCCGGCAATCTCGATCACCGCGGCATCGGCGACGTGGATACCCTCACCGTGCGCGAATATCGCGCGCTTTCGCACTGGGGCCGGTTGAAATACCGGCTCTACCGGCATCCGCTTATCATGTTCGGCGCGGGCCCGGCCTATCTGTTCCTGCTGCAATACCGTCTGCCGGTCGGGTTCATGCGCAACGGCTGGCAGCCCTGGGCCAGCACCATGGCGACCAATCTCGCGATCGCGTCGGTGGTCGCCGTTTTGGTCTGGTTCGTCGGCGTCAAGGCATTTCTTCTGGTCCATCTTCCGATCACGCTGCTAGCGGCCGCGGCGGGCGTGTGGCTGTTCTACATGCAACACCAGTTCGAGCGCACGATATGGGCGCGCGATGGCGAATGGCGCCTGCACGACGCCGCTTTGCACGGCAGTTCGCACTATGACCTGCCCGCCCCTCTGCGCTGGTTCACCGCCAATATCGGCGTGCATCATGTGCATCACCTGTGCAGCCGCATTCCGTATTACCGGTTGCCGGAGGTGCTGCGCGAGCACCCGGAGCTGCGCGCCATCGGCCGGCTGACGCTTCTCGAAAGCCTTCGCTGCGTGCGCCTTGCTCTGTGGGACGAGGAGCGCAACCGCTTGGTGTCATTCCGTGAGGTTGTGACGCCGCGGTGACGGCCGAATGTGCGTCGTCATGATTGCGACTTCGAATATGACTACAGCTTCGACGGTAGAAATCGGCCTCGATGATCACATTCAATAGTAGGAAGAGAAGAGTACGATGGCTGATCAGCGATTTTTTCGGCGCTCGGGTCCATTCCGTCTCGAAGACATTGCGGCAAAGGTCGGCGCCGAGCTCCTGGATCCTTCAACCAGGGACGTCATGATTTGCGACGTCGCGTCGTTGGACACGGCTGGCCCCGGTGAGCTGAGTTTCTTCAATCATTCGCAGTATCTGAATGCCTTTCGCGCAACCCACGCGTCCGCCGTTGTCACGACCCGAGATCTCGCCCGGAACGGACCTGGTGGGGTATGTCTCATGAGCGTAGCCCAGCCGCAGCTGGCTTTTGCGCGGATCGGCCTTCTGTATTATCCGTCTCATCGACCAGAGCCGAAGATCTCCGCCGATGCACGGATCGATGCGACGGCTGTCATTGGGAAGGCCTCGCGAATCGACGCGGGAGCCGTTGTCGGCGCGGGCGCAGAAGTCGGGGCCGGTTGTCACATCGCTTGTCATGCGGTGATCGGCAGCGGCGTCGTGCTTGGCAACGATTGCGCAATTGGGGCAAACAGCTGCATAAGCCACGCCATCATAGGCGCCCGAGTTCAGATCGCGACCTGTGTCAGCATTGGCGGACAAGGCTTCGGCTTCGTGCCTACGGCGAATGGGCGCTTGCGCATTCCGCAGCTTGGTCGCGTCATCATAGAAGACGATGTCGAGATTGGCGCGAACTGCACGATAGACCGAGGTTCGACGGGCGATACTGCGATCGGAGCGGGAACCGTTCTCGATAACCTCGTGCACATTGCGCACAATGTCCGGCTTGGACGATATTGTGTCATTTGCGGCCAAGTGGGAATCGCCGGCAGCACTGTCGTGGGTGACGGCGTGATGATCGGGGGACAGGTCGGCATTAGCGACCATCTCCATATTGGCTCCGGCGCACGTATCGCCAGCAAGAGCGGAGTCATCCGCGACGTTAAGCAAGGCGAAGCGGTGGGTGGCTATCCGGCGATGCCAGTCCGCGAGTGGCACAAGCAGACGGCAGCCAATTTCCGGCTCTCCCAGCGGAGACCGAGCGGCATTGCCCATTGAACCTGCGTTCCCTTATTCCGAACGAGGTTGATCTACCTTCGTCGCGTTATACGCGGAGAGTCACCTGTCCCGCGGGACCGCCGGGTAGCGAACTCACTGCGTCGCGGGTGATGCGCAGGTGGTGCTGGTAGATCTGTTGGTATCTCTTCTTGCGCCGGCGTGAAAATTACGTTAAATCAACAGCATAGCCTCCTGCTTCGTCTCCGGCCCGGGGGAGCCACATTTTTAATGACTTAGACTTATGTCGCCCCGACGCGAGAAGCTCAGGGGTACGCACGGGGTACGGGCCTGGGAGCGCGGACGCTGCATCGTCCGATATTTTCACATTTGGGTTCAAGATCGGATCCCGACCGCGCCGATCATCGCTGTCGCCGTTTTCATATTGGTCGTCACGGACTCTGGCTGCGGCTGGAATTGCGCAAGCTCCGGCAACTCCGGTCCGATCCATGGCCGGCGCAAAAATCATTTGCGAGGCGCGCGTCCTGGACGAGCGTCTTGGAATTGTCAAAGCGGCGGATGAGGCGATGACCATGAAGGCTGTGCTGAAAATGCCTGCGCTGGACGACAAGGCCGATCAGCCGCGAGCCCGGCCGTGCAGGTGATCGCTGTGCGGCGGCAGCCAGTACTTAGGTGAACCAGTACCAGTTTCCGGCAACGGCAAATCCGCAGATCGATCCTGCGACGCAGGCCGCGAGCAGCCAGGCGAGCGGCCAGATCTCGGCTCGCATCCTGGGTGACGCTTCGATAATGTCGACGTCCGGCATGGTGGAACCCCAATATGGGCGGACGGAGGCAGCGCGCGAGAAGTGAAAGGCGCGGAGGCCTTCGGCGGCCTCACCATCCAAATTCACAAGCAGAGGCATGAGCCTTTGTTCCAAGGCCGCGCGAAATTATCAGCCGAATGTCGGCCGCGCAACGACGCGCCGCAAGTCTCGACCGCGCCGGCGACCACATTGGCCTCCTGATTACCTTCGATCTTGAGGATCGCTAAATCGCGCCTCCTCTGCTAGCCTTTACTTTTAAATGCCAGCAGGAGGAGATCGTGATTTGCTCAAGGATTAAGGCATCTGCAATCGTTTGGTCCTTGCCGATTTTCGTATGCGCAATGTTCCCTCCGCAGGGCGCCCAAGCCCGAAACATCACCACCCCGACGGTCAAGATGCCGCCAGTTCACGTCAAGACGCCGCCAGTTCACGTAACGACGCCGCCGGTTCACGCGACTGGTGCCGGTTCGATTCCTCTAAGTCATCTGTCGGGAAGCCACCATATCGGCGTCAACAAAGCATTTTATCATCCGAAGCAAATTTCCGCGAAAGGTAACTTCGGCGGCGGCTCGGGCAGCCCCAGCACGGGAACGGCGTGTCAGGTGGTACAACTTTGCGTTCCCAACATAATTACCGGAACGACGCAGTGCTCATCCCAGACCGTTTGCAAATGACCTCAAGCGGTTATGCCGGTACAGGTTTGGCCCTGCTGCCCGCGACGTCACCTGAGATCTTCTAAAGGCCGCACACGTCCGCCTGCCGGGTGGCGAGCGCACAGATTAATCGGAGCTGTGCCCGCTCGATGATCTTGGCCAGCAGTTCGAGCTTCTCTTTGCCTTCGGCGAAAGCCGATCCGATGCTGCTCAGTCCGAGCATCGGCCATGGATTTCTCTTGCGGCGCCGTTTCGATGACCGGTTTGCGTCACGGCACGCGGGGTTTTTTGCCGATCTCGGCCGTTCCCTTTTAGTGGTGTCCGCAGGCCGAGACTACACCAGCGGTGGTGAGAACTGTTTGATCCGATATGTCACGCGGTCGTGCATTGAACCAGCAATGGCAACGATTACATTTGTAATTATTGGGCCGCGCCGAGTGGTCCCCCAACCCCCGACACCCCAACCACCCGGCGCAGAAGCCCAAGTTGAGAATCACCAATGACTCAACGCTCTGACGGTAGAGACGTCAGGGTGTTTTTTTGTGGCAGTCAATCAGGCCTTGTTTGATTTCTGTTGATCGCGTCCTGTTCGCCACACCCACCACTAATTGGGGACGCGTCCCTCATCAACACATGATCGCCCGGGCTGGCGATGCCCGATGATCCGGTCACCCGGTACAGGGCACGTCATCCGGCGCCGCCACCGCAAAAGACGCGACAAAAGACGCGAGAGGGATTTGTGATTGGTGGCGGGTGGGAGGTCGCCCGCCGGCTTTCATCCGCCGCGTCGCGCCAGAGATACCGAACGCGGGCATTCAGCCTCATTTCCAGGCTGGAAATTCTCCGATTCACCGAGGCGTATCGCCCCTGGAGCAAAGCGCCCTCACGCGCGCAATGATCGAACGCCGCCCCAATTCTCGTGGCGCGCAACCAAAATTTAGGTGGCAGTTCACCAAAATCTACGTGAAGAATTAGGACAAGCCGTCCCAAATTCCGCACGCACCAGGAGCAAAACCATGTTCGGCAAGACGAGAGTCTGCGGCCTCATCCTCACGTCGGCTTTTCTCTTTCTCCAACCGACGGCCAATGCGTTTGCCATCCCGCTCGAGGTCGCAAGGAAATGCAATGCCCTAACCTCCAAAGCCTTTCCGCCGATCGTGCCCGGCAACCCTGCAGCGGGCAGAAAAGGTGGAACTGGTCGTAAGGTTCAGGCGTATTTCAGGAAATGCGTGGCGAGATACACCCACACGCACAAGCATCATTCGCAGTCCGAGAGATCGCATCGGTCTAGCTAACGACCGATCCAGGTTCCCAAGTTTGCTATGATAAGCGCTACGAAGAGAGCGACACCGGTCGCGAGCGCGTAAGGGAACCAGTCAGACCGAGGCCTGGGTTGTGTCGACACCGCCGCACCGTGGTCAGACGAAAAAGACTGGATCAGCCGGACGCGGTCGCTCAAGGCGGTCGAGACCGATATCGGCAAGCATATGATCGCTCATGTTCCTGGCTTCGCCGCGGAAAACCAAGCGGTCGACCCACAGATGAAGTGAGAATTTTCGCTGAAAAGTGCGAACTGCGAAAAGGGTGTTGCGCATGTTTCGCTCCGAAAACTCGTGAACAGCATTGATTGACGATATTCAGCGCCGGTCAGCGGGGATGTGATTTGCAGCACGAAAATGTTGTTAGTCGGCACACGCGCGCAGGCGACGCCGTCGTGCCCGGAAATACTCCCGACGCCGGAACGATTCACGCATAGCCATCCACGTCGTCGCCAACAGCCGTGCTCCACGCAGCGACGCATGGCTGCGGCACAGGCGCCGCGCTTCACTCCTAGAACGCGCAATCCTGATAGCCCCAATTGGTGATGATGCCGCCCTGCGCGCTGCCCCAAATCTTGCACGCGAAACTTCCGCCTCGATACGCCGTCCGCCAATAATAGATTCTCCTTCCCTGGCCGTACGCTCGCTGAACGGGAGGACCGAGCCTTGCAATGGCGTCACGAACCGGCTCGCCGCGGTAGGTATTGAGCCCGTAGATAAAATCGGCGTCGTTGAAACCGCATAGAACGCCTGCCATCGCCGCCAGCGTGACGATCTTTGCGAGGTTGCGCAATTTGGCCTCCTATCGTGCCAGCCGCGACTTCAGAACTCCGGACCCGAACTGACGTTCCAACATCCGCCGCGACGCTGGGTGAGATCAGTTGCACAATTCGGTGGCCGGCATGCCCGATGCGCAAGGCGGCAGAGACGGATCATTGGCGCTGGTGCCCGCGGACCACGAGCCATAACCGCCTGAGCCGGATCCGCCTGAGGAGCAGAATGTTCCGGCGATCAGCTGATTGCAGATGACGTCAAGCCCTGATCCGGATTGGCCGCCTGACCCGCCACCCCGTCCGCCCCCTTGCGCCGAGGATTGTGGCGCCAAGGATTGTGCGCCGTCAGCCGCACCCAGTTGGTTGAGCGTCGCAACCTGAGCGGCGGCTGGATTTACCGTCGCAAGCAGCAACGAACACAGCAGCGAAGAAGAAATTATCGCAAGCCTGGCGATTGCGCGGATCTGCTTGGCTCCGCCTCCTCTGCAAAATGACTGGATGACTCTCCATCGAGCCGGGATGGAGGAGCCGGGACGGAGGAGCCGGGATGGACGGGGGCACCGCGTTCAGGGTGAGGGGCTGGGGGCTGTGGCGCGGCGCCGCCCGTCCGTGCATTCCAATCGACGCCGTGCCGCTTTGTTCCCCGGCGGCGAAAAAGTCGCGCAACGGAACAGATCGCCCGAAACGGATTTGTACCGTTGAGGAGCACAGCGGGTGTACAGCGGGTGATGATCATGAGCAGCTTCGATCAAACGACGCAAACCGTAGCGAAGAACGTTCAAAACGCACAGGACCTGGCGCAGGAGTCATGGTCGCAAATCGAGCGCAGCGTGACCGGTTCAGTCGCCAACGTTCGGGACTTTCATCTCAAGACAATCGACATGCTCCGGTCGCACGCCGAGGCGTCGTTCGATCTCGCGGAAGAATTGATCGGAGCGCGGTCGCCTGACCAGATCATGGGCGCATGGAAAAGCTTCGCCGACCGCGAGGTCGACATGATCAACAAGCATACCAGCGAATTTGCCGCGATAGGTCAGACGGCAGTCAAAGAGCAGGCCAAGCCCTTCAAAGACGCCGCGAAAAGGTTCTAGAGCAAAGGCCAAGCTTGCTCATGCGTCGCGACGTTTGGAGTCGAGAGGGCGTGAGCGATAGCGGCGTGGCGTTTTCAAAGCCACCGGCGAATGCGTCAAAGCTCGTTGGGCGACCCTTGCTGCGCGTCGCTTTCGGCGGCTGCTTGCCCTGACGGAGTTTGATGGATCAAGAACCCGCCAGCGCCTTCGCCAGCATGAAGCCGGAGCCCGCGCCGGTGCCCGCCCCCGGCCATGTCGAGGCGCCGACCATATAAAGACGCGCGACCGGCGTGCGGTAGCGCGACCAGCCGAAGGCCGGACGGAACAGGAAATTCTGATCGAGATGGTGCGAGCCGCCGAGGCTGTCGCCGCCGACCAGATTGGGATTGTCACGCTCGAGATCCGCGGGTGAGAGCACGGCGCGGCCGAGAATGTTGTCGGCAAGGCCGGGCGCGTAGCGCTCGATGAGGTCGACCACGCGGTCGGCATAAGCGTCCTTCACCGCGTCCCATTGCGTGCCCGCGATGCGGCCCGCCGCATCGCCGCGAATATGCGACGGCAAGACCCGCACCTGGACCCAGAGCACGTGCCGTCCCGTCGGCGCGCGCGACGGATCGATCGCGGTCGGCTGACCGACCACGAGGCCAGGCTCGCTCGGCAATAGTCCATCGAGCGCCTCGGTATAGGTCTTCGCCATGGTGGCGAGGGACGGCGCGAGATGAACATAAGAAAATTTGCGCAAGGCCTCGCCGGCGCTCCATTGCGGCAGATCGGACAGCGCCAGATGAATCATCATCGTCGCCGGCCCCGGCCGCAGCTTGATCAATCGCTGCGCCGCCGGCGGCGGATCGGCAACGAGCTCGGTGAACAGGACGCGCGGATTGAGATTGGCGATCACCGCACGGTTCGCGGTGAGGCGTTCGCCGCTTGCCAGGACCACACCCTTGGCCGCGCCCGACTCGACAAGGACGCTCTGCACCGGAGCGGATAGCCGCACCGCGCCGCCCGCGGCTTCGATCGCGCCGACCAGTGCCTTGACGATGGTATCGGCGCCGCCGCGGCCGAGCGCCATGCCGAAGCTCTGATTGGCCATCGATTCCAGATAAGGAAACAAGGCGCCGCCGGCGCCGTCCGGAGCGAAATCCAGATGCATGCCCCAGACCGCCATCATGGCCTTGAGTTTCTCGCCAGCAAAATTCTCGTCGAGCCATTCGCGCGGCGAGGCGACGAGAAGGCGCGCGGTGTCGGCGAGCCAGGCGGTGCCCCGCGCCCGCCACGCCGCGTAGACCGCGCGCAACGCCTGCCATGACGGCAGGGGCGAGGCGAGCAGCGCAAAGATATGCGGCGCGTCCGCGCCGAACGCACTGACCATGTCGCGCCAGCGCTGCGCATCGTCGGCGTTCACCGCAGCGATCCGGCGCGCGGTGGTTTCAAGGTCCCGTGCCACGCCGAGCCAGGTGCCGTCGGGAAAGGCGCTGGCGAAGCAATGATCGGCGCCGGCAAATTGCAGTCCTTGCGCGATCAGGCGGTCCTTGTGCGCGGCAAAAAACGGCGAGCCGGCGAACAGGCTCAGATTCATCGCGTAGAGATCGTGGCGGAAGCCCGGAAGCGTTATCTCGGCGGTCTTGACGGCGCCGCCCGCAGCTTCGTTACGCTCGACCACGACGACTTTCCAGCCTTTGCTGGCCAGATGCAGCGCGGCCGCCAATCCGTTAATGCCGGCACCGACCACGATTGCGTCGTACGACATCTCTTTCCTCCAGCAGCGGCCGCTCCCGGCGTCCTCCTCAAGCCTCCAAGGATCGCCGCGCTCGCGACAGGTCGCTTGCCAGGCCAGATATTTCATACCTAAAATGCTTCGGCTAGACTTTTGCCGCCAGGCCGCCCCCACATCGCATCCGCTTCATGCGCGCGACGGAGACACTGCAGGAGAGACCGTATGTCGAGCACCCAAATTCTCAGTGAGCTAGCAACCGCGCTTTTGTCGGGCGCCGTGGAAGTGGTCGACCTGACCGCGCCACTCGGGCCGGAAACGCCGCTGATCAAGCTGCCGCCGGAAATCGGCAAGAACACGCCGACCATCGAGGTCCACGCGATCTCGCATTACGACAAGGACGGCCCGTTCTGGGCCTGGAACTGGCTCAAGCTCGGCGAGCATTCCGGCACTCACTTCGACGCCCCGGTGCACTGGATCACCGGCAAGGATCATCCCAACAACACCACCGACACCATCCCAGCGAAGAATTTCGTCGCGCCGGTTTGCGTCATCGATTGCTCTGCGGAGACGGCGAAGAATGCCGACTTCCTGCTCACCGTCGAGGGCATCAAAGCCTGGGAGAAGAAGCACGGCGACATCCCGTCGGGATGCTGGGTGCTGATGCGCAGCGACTGGTACAAGCGCAACGACAGCGAGGAAAAATTCCTCAATGCCGACGAAAAAGGCCCGCATTCGCCGGGACCGACGGCCGAGGCCATCACATATCTTTTGTCCAAGGGCATTGTCGGCTGGGGCAATGAAGCGATCGGCACCGATGCCGGCTCGGCCGGCGGCATGGACCCGCCCTTCCCGGCGCATAATCTGGTGCACAAGGCCAACCGCTACGGATTGGCGAGCCTGTGCAATCTCGACAAGCTGCCGCCCAAGGGCGCGATCCTGATCGCGGCGCCGCTAAAGATCGTCAAAGGCACCGGCAGTCCGCTGCGCGTCCTGGCACTCGTGCCCAAGCACTGACGGGCGGCCAAGGCATCGTCAGACCATGCATCGCTAAGACCGCAAAGACCATGGCAGCCGCCGACTACGTCATTGTCGGAAGCGGGATCAATGCGCTCGTCGCGGCGGCACAATTGGGCCGCAAAGGCCGCAAGGTGCTGCTGCTTGAGCGCAACGACCGCATCGGCGGCTGCATCCGCACCGAGGAAATCACCGCGCCGGGCTTCCTGCACGACGTCATGGCGACGACCTTCGTGCTGTTCCTGACCTCGCCGGCCTATGCCGAGCTTGGCCCCGAGCTGGAAAAGCGCGGGCTTGCCTTCGCGCATACGCCGACGCCGACCGCCGTGCTGCTGCCGGACGGCCGCAGCGCGGTTCTCGCCATGGATCGCGCCGCCAATATCGCGGCCTTCGAGAGGCTCGCGCCGGGCGACGGCGCCAGGTTCGATACCGACATCGGCCGCATCGGCGCCGACGCGCCGTTTCTGTTCGCGCTTCTCGGCGGCACGCTGTGGTCGTCGGCGATGTTCAAGATCGTCGCGCGCGAGGCGTGGCGCCGCGGCTTGCGCGGGCTTGCGACGTTCTTCGGCGAGGCGCTCGGCACCGCGCGCGGCTGGCTCGAGACACGGTTTCAATCCGAGCTCATCCGCGCGCTGTTCGCGCCATGGGTGCTGCATACCGGTCTCGGCCCGGAAAGCGCTTATTCGGGACAGATGGCGAAAGTGATTGCCTTTGCGCTCGAAGCCGCCGGAGCGCCGATCGTCAAAGGCGGCGCGCGTCAGGCGCTCACCGCCTTCGCACAATTGATCCGCGACCGGGGCGGCAAAATCCTGCTCGATGCCGATGTTGAGCGTGTTGTGCTCGACAATAAAGGCGCGGCACGCGGCGTGCGGCTTGCCGACGGTCGCGAATTCGAAGCCGCACAGGGCGTGATCTGTTCGGTGACGCCCAATCAGCTCTATGGCCGATTGCTGAGCGGTGCGCCGCTGCCGGCCGATATTGCGGAGGCCGTCGCGCAATATCGCTACGGCAAAGGCGATATGCAGATCCACTACGCGCTCAAGAGCCCGCCGCGCTGGAAAGCGCCGGGGCTTGATCGCGTTGCGCTCGTTCATCTCACGCCGGGGCTCGACGGCGTCTCGAAAGCGGCGAACGAAGCCGAGCGCGGCATGCTTCCGGCCGTACCGACGATTTGCGTTGGCCAGCCGACGGCGCTCGATCCGAGCCGCTGCCCGCCGGGCGCCGCGATCCTGTGGCTGCAATTGCCGGAAGCGCCGCGCGCCGTCAAAGGCGACGCCGCGGGCGAGATCGCCGTGCCGACCGACGGCAAATGGACCGCGGCGCTGCGCGAGAGCTATGCCGACCGGGTCGAAGCGATCCTCGCGTCTCATATCGAGAATTTCCGCGACAGCGTGATCGCGCGCAAAGCCTATTCGCCGGCCGACCTCGAAGCGCTCAACATCAATCTGGTCGGCGGCGATCCTTATGGCGGCTTCTGCAGCATCGACCAGTTCTTCCTGTGGCGGCCGTTCCACAATTCGGTCAATCACACGACGCCGGTGCCGCGGCTCTATCACATCGGCGCCTCGACCCATCCGGGGCCGGGGCTGGGCGGCGGTTCGGGCTATCTGGTGGCGAAGGCGTTGGATTAGGACATCGTCGTCGCGGGCAGCGAAGCAATGACCAGTCAGAGCGACGCGACGGTCTTGAGCGCGCCGTCAAGCGCGATGCCCTTCTCGTCCATCAAGGCGGCGTCGCGCAGGCGGCGCATCCAATCGGCGCCGTCGCCGCGGCTGGTCAGCAGCGGCACCGCGCCGATGACGCGGTCGAACTTCGATTCACCGCGGGCATGCGTATCGGAATAGCCCTTGATCAGGCGGCGCGCGGCGAGCACTTCGACGGCGAGATCGTAATTCGCCGGCACCTGCGCCGCGGCGAGCGCCAGCCATTTTTCCATATGCGCCTTTTCGCGCTGGTGGCGCAGCGTGGCGCGGCGGATCGGCTTGAACGCGGCGAGCGTGTAGAGCATGACGAACCAGCGGATCGTCCCCGAGCGCACGCGGCGGCCCTTGCGGAACATCCAGCCGAACAGGCCGGGATGTGCCTCCAGGAAACGCCCGAGCGGCGCCGGCATGGTGCCCGCGGTCTCTTCAAGCCGCGGGTGCATGTATTCGGTGGTGTAGACGATCTGATCCTTGCCGACGCTGTTGTCGCGGATGACGCGCGCATAACGCTGCGGGCGGGTCTTCAGTTCAGCGACGCGAATGACGTCGTCATAGGCCATGGCGACGGCGATATATTTCGCCGCCGCCGCGGTGAGCTTGTAGGCCTTGGCGGCGCCGCCATTGGCGCTGTCCAGGGCGAAGATGGCGGCGACCCGGTCGAGATATTCGTTGGCGTATTTCGGATCCTGAAAATCGGTGGTGCGCTTGACGCCGGCGAACAGCATGTCGTGCAGCAGCGCCGGAAACTCGCGGATACGCGCCACCAGCGCATCCAGATCGGCGCGGCCGGTCGACGCCGGCAGCGGCGCGAAACGCTTGCCGGGCTTGCTGACGACCGGCGTCGCCGGCGCCGGCGGCTTTGCCGCCTGGTCGCGGGCGGCGCGAAACGCATTCAGGCTCGGCTCGACGCCGCGGCCGCCGGCTTTGATCACCGCCTCGAAGCTCTCGTTGTCGAACGGCAGCGCGCGGGAGGCGGCCAGCGCGCCGAACATGCAGGCCGAGATCACGCTGTTGTTCTTGATCGCCACCTGCTCCATGTCGAAGGCGATGATCCGCTTGGCGGCGATATCGGCCGCCTCGATCACCACGTTCGGATCGGCGACGGCGTCGCCCGGCTTTTCCTTCTCGGCGACCGCATAGAGCCGGTGGGTCGAGGCGATTAGGGTCGAGCGGTCGGGCGTGACCAGACCGCGCAGGATGGAGCGGCCGGCTTCCATCAGTTCGGTCGCCAGCACGATGTCGACTTCGCCCGCCGCCGGCATCAGGGAGAGGATCGGCGCGCGGCCGCCCTTCGGCGGCAGCATCTCGACATAATAAAGCGTGGCGCCGGTGCGTTGGGCGACGCCGGGCACCGAGGTCGACTGGGCGTGCCAGCCCTGCTGTTCGGCAAGCTCGACGATCCAGTCGGAGAGCACGCCGCCGCCCTGCCCGCCCATGGCGAGAACGGCGACGCAGATCGGCCGTTCGGTGGTGACGCGAACCGGCGTGTTGGAGAGATCGTTCATGACGCTCTCCGCTCAATCGGCAAAGGCGACGCGGCGCGCTTCGCGCCGGCGCTGCAGAAAGCCGATCACGGCGCGACGGAGCCCCGACATGAAGCGATCGAACCGGGACGGATTGTGGATGATGTCGGCGCGGTAGAACGACGGACACAACACCGCCGCCTCCGAGACTTCACCGCAATTGCCGCAACCGACGCAATTGTTGTCGATGGCCGCGACCGGATCGTCCTTGAGCGGATCGTCGGTCTGCTTGACCGAAAGCGACGGACAACCGGAGAGCCGGATGCAGGCGTGATCGCCGGTGCAGACGTCCTCGTCGACGCCGAAACGCTCGCGCACCATGCGCTCGCCGTCGCGCACCGATTTCTGGAACAGCGGTTTCACCCGGCGCTGCTTGTTGAGCATGCATTCGGACGAAGCCACGATCACTTTCGGGCCCTGTTGCTTCGTCGTCAGCGCCTCGCGCAGGGTGTCGCGCATGCGGCCGACGTCGTAAGTGCGATCGAGATGGCGCACCCATTTGACGCCGACGCCCTTGACGGCATCGACGATCGTATTGTTGGTCGAGCGCGAATCCTTGAGCGCGCGCGACGACATGATGTCTTGGCCGCCGGTCGCCGCCGAATAGAAATTGTCGACCACCATGATGACGCCGTCCTGCTTGTTGTAGACGGCATTGGCGACGCTGGTGGAGAGTCCGTTGTGCCAGAAGCCGCCGTCGCCGATCACCGAGATCGGGCGCTTGTCGGCTTTGACGTTGAAGGCGGAGGACGAGGCCGGACCGAGGCCGTAGCCCATCGTCGTCGCGCCGATATTGAACGGCGGCAGCGACGAGAACAGATGGCAGCCGATATCGGCGGAGATGTTGTGCTCGCCGAGTTCCTGCTGCACGAGCTTCATGGCGGCAAAGATCGGCCGCTCCGGGCAGCCGACGCAGAAGCCGGGCGGCCGCGGCGGCACGGTCTTGGCAAGCGTCTTGACCTTCGGATCGGCGAGCACGGCATCCGCGTTCGGCGGCGGCGGCGCGTTGCCAAGAAGCGCATTGGCGTAACGCTCGAGAAACGCCTTGAGCCCTTTGGTCACGACCATCGGCGTGTACTCGCCCGCCATCGGCAACACGTCCTTGCCGCTGATCTTGGCCTGGATGTCGCGGCGGCGCAGGATCGTGTTGATCGCCTGCTCGATGAATTCGGGCTGGCCCTCCTCGACGATCAGGATAGCCTTCTTGTTGGCGGCAAACGCCGCCACTTCGTCGTCGATCAGCGGATAGGTGACGTTGAGCACGTAGATCGGCACCGATGTCTCGCCGTAGACATCGGCAAGTCCGAGCTGCTGCAACGAACGCATCACCGAATTGTAAAAGCCGCCCTGCACCACGATGCCGATATCGGCGGTTTCCGGACCGAAAAATTCGTTGAGCTTGCGCTCCTTGATGAATTTGACCGCGGCCGGCCAGCGCTGCTCGATCTTCTCCCGCTCGTGCAGATAGGAGGCCGGCGGCAGCACGACGCGTTCGGTATCGCGGCGGGGTTTCTCCAGCGCTTCGCGCAACGCGAAGCTCGGCTTCTTGTTGTCCTTGGCAGTGAAACGGCCGTGGACGTGGCAGGCGCGGATGCGCACTTCGAGCATCACCGGCGTATGCGAGACTTCGGACAGCTCGAAGCCGTCCTCCACCGCTTTGACGATCGAGGGCAGATTGGGCCGCGGATCAAGCAGCCACACTTGCGATTTCATGGCGAAAGGATGCGAACGCTCCTGCATGATCGAGGACCCTTCGCCGTAATCCTCGCCGATGATGATCAGCGCGCCGCCGGTGACGCCGCCCGAAGCGAGATTGGCGATGGCGTCGGAAGCGACATTGATGCCGACCGGCGCCTTGAACGTCACCGCGCCGCGGATCGGATAATGCACCGAGGCCGCGAGCGTCGCCGCGGCGGCGGCTTCCGAAGCCGAATTCTCGAAATGCACGCCGAGCTCGTCAAGCACATCCTTGGCGTCGGCCAGCACGTCCATCAGATGCGAGATCGGCGCGCCCTGATAGCCGCCGACATAGGACACGCCGGATTGCAACAGTGCCTTGGTGATCGCCAGAATTCCCTCGCCGCGGAATTCTTCGCCTTCGCCCAATTTGAGATCCTGGACCTCGCGTGCAAACGAACGTTCAGCCATGAGAACCTCCAGACCGTCTGCAGCGCGCCAGCGCGACGGCGGCGCAAATATTTATGAGACCTTCCCGTTGCTCTTGCAATGCTTCGTGCACGCGAAGCAGGCATGAGATTTAGGCCGCCCAATCCGGCGGCAGCGACGGCCCAAAACCGCAAAAGCAAATCAGCTTGTCAGGATGTTGTTTTAGACTTAAAGTATCTCCTTGCAAAGCGAATTCGGCCGGCCGTGCTGACGCAGGGGCCGGGTGATGCTGCTCGCCGGGCGGCTCGAGCCCGGGCATATTCAGTCGCGCTCCAGCAGGCCTTTGATCAGGAACATCTCAGCCTCGTGGATGCAGCAGAACTGCTCCCAATCGGCATCGCTCTGTGTCGAGAGCCGCCAAGACAGCAGGGTCACGACGCAGCGGTCGTCGCCGATTTTCAGAAGCGCACCTGGAACGACCCGCGACATGTTGCGGAACTGCATCGCTTCGGGCGAGCCGCCGACGTCGTAGTCGACCACAAAACGCGGCCGGTCGACGTGCAGGCGGACATAAGTGTCCTTGCCGGTGAAGACCGAGCGGCCCTTGAACAGGCCCGGGCTCACCTCGGTGCGGTCGAAACTGCCCCACGCCCAGCGCCCCTGCTTGAGGCCGTCCGCCATCAGTTCGAAGGCGGCTTCGGCGGGCCGCGCGACCATGACGCTGCTCGAATGACAATGTGGATCGCGCAAACCTGACCTCCTGACTGCGCATCGCATTTGTTGCAATCCTGCTTATGATTTTTGCTAACGCTGTCAACCGACATGCCGTGATCGACAGCAGGAGTACCGACAGTGGACCTCGACGGAAAAGTCGCCCTCGTGACCGGCGGAACACACAGCATCGGCGGCGCGATCGTTGCGGGCCTGCATGCTGCCGGCGCCAAAGTGCTGGCGACCGGGATCGAAGACGCGCGCGGCGCCAAGCTTGTCGAGGCTCTCGGCGCGGGCGCGCGCTACCGGCATCTCGATCTGCGCAGCGATGCCGAGATCGACGACTGCCTGAGCGACTGCCGCGCCGAATTCGGGCGGCTCGACGCCATAATCAACTGCGCCTGCTCCTATCTCGACAACGGGCTTGCGACGTCGCGGCAGGATTGGCTGGCGGCGCTCGACGTCAATGTCGTCGGCGCGGCCATCCTGATGCAGAAGGCGCTGCCGATGCTGACAAAGCCGGGCGGCGTCATCGTCAATATCGGCAGTGTCGCCGGCAAATTCGGCAACGGCTTCCGCGGGCCGTACTCGGTCGGCAAGGCCGGTCTCATGCACCTGACCAAGCTTGCCGCGGTCAGCCTCGGCGCCCAGGGCATTCGCGTCGTGACGATTTCGCCGGGCTGGACCTGGTCGCCGCCGATGGAGACGATGACGAGCAACAATCGCGATCTCGCCGACCGCGCAGGCGCCGAGGTCAACCCGCTCGGCCGCGTCGGCCGCATGGAGGAAGTGGCCAACGTCGTCGTTTTCGTTTGCTCGGACAAGGCGTCGTGGGTGACGGGTTGCGACGTTCCGGTCGACGGCGGCTTCTCGATGGTCGGCCCTGACCGCGGCTTGGGGCCGCGCTACTGGTGCGACTATTACCGCGATCAGGTGGACGGCGCGCAGGTGGACCGCGCGCAATCTTGAGCGCGCGGATCGCCGCACGCGCGCTTCGTGACAGCAGCGCGATTACGCTTTGTCGCCGTCGGTGATCGCGCGCCGCGCGCCGGCCTTGGCCTTGCCGAGAAGGCGCATCAGCGTATCGCGCTCGCCGGACGTCAGGTCGCCGAGGATTTCGGCGATCCAGGCCTCATGCGAGGCCGCCATGGCGCGGAAGCTGCGGCGACCTTCCGCCGTGAGCCTCACCAGCTGGGCGCGGCGATCGTTCGGCGCCGGCTGGCGGTCGAGCAGGCCCTGCTCCACCAGCCGGTCGACCAGGCCGGTGATATTGCCGTTAGAGACCATCAAGCGCTGCGACAGTTCGCCGAGCTTCATTCCGGCCGGCGCCTTGTCGAGCTGCGCCATCAGATCGAAGCGGGGCAGCGTGATCTCGAAATTGTCGCGCAGCCGCCGGCGAATCTCATTTTCAATGAGCATCTTGCAGCTGAACAACCGCAGCCACAGCCGCAGCTCGTCCTTGTGATCGCTGGGCCGCTCGATCACCTTGGTTTCCGCATCGAGCGGCAGTGCGGCGACATCGTTCATATCTCAAAGCTCTCCAGATGCGGTATCAGCGTCTTTGCAAATTTCGGAGCGGCGCCGAAACAAATAAACAAATCCGTTGCAGTCTCCGTTGCCCGTCGTGTTCGCCGCCGGTTCCTTCTCGGCGCCCCTTCCCGCCCATCCGGCGAATTTTTGCCTGAGTCACCGGCGCGGGCCTCGTCACGGGGCAGGCTCTCAATTTGCCGTTGTATCAGGGCTCCGTCGTCTTGTGCATTGTTGCTTTAAGCCTGAACTTTATAGGGTTCAAGCAACCAATGGAAAACCCGGCGGCGGCGAAAAAGTCCCTCGAAAGTCCTCGGCGGACGCTGCAGCGGCGCGCCCCGCACCGGAACACGTTATAAACGTGCACAACGGAGACGCCCGGTAAATTATTTTATACTTGAAATAATTTGATCCGCCCCTATACTGCAGTTTCATGTGGCGACCGCCTGAACGCATCCGCTATTCGGCCGGCTTCGGCCGGATCCCGTCACGTGAAGAAGCCCAAAATTCGCGTTTGTTTTCGCCGTTGCGCATCGGCCCGGCCACGCTCGAGCAGCGCAGCTGGGTTCCCGCCATGGTGCCATGGCGGGCATCCGAAGACGGTGTTGTGACCGACGAAGTGGTGGCCTGGTACGAGCGCTTCGCCCGCGGCCGTCCCGGCGCCGTGGTTGTCGAAGCCACTGGCATCCGCGACATACCGAGCGGACCGCTGTTGCGGATCGGCCATGACCGCTATGTGGCGGGACTGCGCCGCTTGACCGACGCGGTGCGTGCGGCGAGCGGCGGCGAGACGCGGCTTTTCATCCAGCTCATCGATTTCCTCGCCATCCGCCGGCGGCCCGAGCCGGAAAAATTCCTGCAGCGATTCCTCGCGATCACCGACGCGCATCGCAAAGCGCTCGGCGACGTGACGTTGAGCGAGAGCGATGTCAGGGCGCGGCTCGCCGCCATGAGTCACGACGCACTGGCGCAGGTCTTGAGCGCGGCCGAGCTTGAAGCGCTCGACTATGGCTATCGCGAACGGATCACCGACATGCATCTGGATCACGTCCGCACCCTGCCCGCGGTTCTGCCGCCGCTCTTTGCCGAAGCCGCAGCGCGGGCGCGCGAAGCCGGTTTCGACGGCGTCGAGCTGCATTACGCCCACGCCTATACGATGGCGTCGTTCTTGTCGCGCACCAATACGCGCGACGACGGCTATGGCGGCGCGAGAGAGAACCGCGTGCGGCTGCCGCTCGAAGTTTATGCGGCGGTGCGCGCCAAAGTCGGCAAGGATTTCGTCGTCGGCTGCCGTTTCCTTGCCGACGAGTGCATCGATAGCGGCAGCGAGGTCGACGACGCGGCCTATTTCGGCGTGGCCTTCGCACGCGCCGGCATGGATTTTCTGTCGACCTCGCGCGGCGGCAAGTTCGACGATGCCAAGCAGCCCGCCGTCGGCTGGGCGGCCTATCCCTATACCGGGCGCAGCGGCTACGAGTGCATGCCGCAATATATTTCCGACAATCGCGGGCCGTTCGGGCGCAATGCGCCGGCGACCGGCGCCATCCGCTCAGCGATCCGCGCCGCCGGCTTCGACACGCCGATCGTCTGCACCGGCGGCGTGCACAATTTCGAGATGGCCGAGAAGCTGCTGGCCGACGGCGTCTGCGACATTGTCGGCGCGGCGCGGCAGTCGCTCGCCGATCCCGACACGTTCCGCAAATATCTGCTCGGCCGCGGCGGCGACGTGCGGCTGTGCGAGTTCACCAATTATTGCGAGGGGCTCGACCAGAAGCACAAGCCGGTCACCTGCCAGCTCTGGGACAAGATCGACACGGATGCGCCCGGCGTTCAGGTGACATCCGACGGCAAGCGGCGCCTGGTCGCGCCGGACTGGACGCCTTAGCTCACGTCAGCATAGGGCGGCGTGGACTAACCGGGAACCTGTTCGGCGGTCACATTACATTCGCCCCCTCATGACCCTAAGCGGGCATTGTTGGCTTCTAGCCGCGGTGACGCGTCCTGCGTAAGCCGCCGATGGTTTTCAAGGGTAAGCGGAAAGAGGCCAGCTTGGCCACAAGACCCGTAGACCGTTCAGAGTTTCTTAGCGCCGCGCGACCATGGTTGAATGTAGTTCTTCTTTGGAGAGAAGCGGTGACGAGATATTCCTTGGTGACTCTGCTCGTCTTTGCACTGTCATCTTCATTCACTGTTCATGCGCAAGAGTCATTCCCTGCAAATGAAATCAACTTCAAAGAGATAATAGGTAGTAGAAACGGAGATAAGTCAGCAGCTTATATCCTCCTTGGCACTGGTTTTGTTAGAGCCATGAGGTCAGACGACGTCGGGTTGATCGTCGATAATTGGCTTGCGTCTCATCCCAATGCTCAAGCCACTCCTATTACGGCTACGCCGATGGGTAAATTCGGTCAATTGATTTATGTATTAATTGAAGACGGAGAAGATTGTCTCAATATCTCGCTCATACGGGAAGGCGCCTTTCCCGGTGGAGTAATGACAGACTCGGTCGATTCCTTTCGGGCGCTGAATCTTAAGCTAAAAAAAGAGGAGGAGCCGCACCGTATGATGTCAGAGGATAGATACAACGCGTTTTTGAAAAGAGTGAGGGCAGTAGAGGCCGAGGCAAAAGATCGTAAGAATGGTATTTGGGGTGACAAATATAAAGAAATGCGCGAACAAGAAAACATTCAATAGAGTTGTCATTGCGTCGCGTTGCGCCGGACTGGACACCGTAGGTACTCCGCGTCCCCTGTCCGCTCGTGCCCGCGAAAGCGGGGACCCAGCGTTTCACGAAAGACTGGATTCCCGCCTACGCGGGAATGAGCGGAGTTTGTTCCGGGCTCAGAGTACCGCTTTCTAGCCCGCAAACCCCTTGCCGGCTTTTGCCAGTTCGACGAGCAGCGGCGCCGGCTCCCATCCCAGTCCATCACGTTCCTTCATGCGCTCGACTTCGGCGAGGATGACATCAAGGCCGATTCGGTCGGCTTCGAACATCGGCCCGCCGCGCCAGGCGGGATAGCCATAGCCATTGACCAGGACGAGATCGATGTCGGAGGCGCGCAGCGCGATGCCTTCAGCCAGGATCTTGGCCCCTTCATTGACCATCGCGGCGACGACGCGCGACTGGATTTCCGCCGCAGCGAGCGGACGGCGCACGATGCCCTTGGCGCGCGAGGCCGCCTCGATCAGTTCGGCGACTTGTGGATCCGGCATGCGCTTGCCGTCGACATAGCGATACCAGCCGGCGCCCGTTTTCTGGCCGAGCCGTCGCATCTCGCACAGCGTGTCGGCGACGGTGACATAGCGCTCGCGCGGATCGCGCGTCGGCGCGAGCCGCTTCCGTCGCGCCCAGGCAATATCGAGGCCGGAGAGATCGTTGACGGCGAACGGCCCCATCGGCAGGCCATAGGCCTCGACAGCGCCGTCGACATCCTGCGGCAGCGCGCCGTCTTCGAGCATGTATTCGGCCTGTTTGCGATAGGCCGAATAGATGCGATTGCCGATGAAGCCTTCGCAGACGCCGGAGACGATGCTGAGCTTGCGCAGCTTCTTGCCGACGGCGAGCGCGGTGGCCAGCACATCCGGCGCAGTGCGCGCGGCGTGGACGACCTCGAGAAGCCGCATGACCTGCGCCGGCGAGAAAAAGTGCATGCCGACGACGCGGTCCGGCCGCGCCGTGGCGAGCGCAATGTCGTTCGGATCGAGATAGCTGGTATTGGTCGCAAGAATGGCGTCGGGCCGCACGATCGCGTCGAGCGACTTGAACAAGTCCTGCTTGACCGCGAGATCGTCGAACACCGCTTCGACGATCAGATCGGCGGGCGCGAAGGCAGCGCGGTCGGCGGCGACGGTGAGGCGGCCCATGCGCTCGGTCTTGTCGGCCTCGCTCATGCGCTTCGACTTGATGGCACGGTCGTAGAGACCGCCGATGCGCGCGCGTCCGGCCTCCGCCGCCGCTTGGTTCTGCTCGACCACGATCACCTTGTAGCCGGCGTCGAGGCAGGCGACCGCAATGCCCGATCCCATGGTGCCGGCGCCGGCAATGCCGACGGTTGCGACGGTTCGCGGCGCGACATTCTCGAGCCCGGGCACTTTGGCCGCCGCGCGTTCGGCGAAAAAGATATGGCGCAGCGCCGCGGCCTGATTGGATTTCACAAGATCGGAATAGATCGCGCGCTCGCGCTCGAGGCCTTCATCGATGCCGCAATCGGCGCTGAACATGACGGCGCGCGCCGCCTGCCCCGGCGAATGCTGGCCGCGCGCCTTGCCCTCGATCGCGGCGACCTGTTTCTCGGCGGCGGCGCGATCGAAAGCCGGCACGGCGAGCGCGCCGGTGCGGCGGATTGGCTTGCCGATCAGTTCGCGGGCGAAGGCGATCGCGGCCCCGCGCAGATCCGTATCGACAACACGATCAATCAACCCGACGGCGTGCGCTTGCTGCGCCGGCAACGGCTTGCCGGAGGTGGCGAGATCGATGGCCGCCGGCACACCGGCGAGCCGCGGCGCACGCTGGGTGCCGCCGGCGCCGGGAATGATGCCGAGATTGACCTCGGGAAGGCCGACGCGGGCGTCGCTCGCGGCGATGCGCGCATGGGCGGCGAGCGTCAGCTCAAAGCCGCCGCCGAGCGCGGTGCCGTGAATTGCGGCGACGACCGGCTTGCCGCTCGCCTCGATGGCATTGCAGACCTCGGGCAGAAACGGCGGCTGCGGCGGCCTGCCCTGCTCCCTGATATCGGCGCCGGCGACGAAGGTCCGTCCCGCGGCCGCGAGCACGATCGCTGCGACAGCCGAATCCTCGGCGACGGCTTTGAGCGCCGACATCAGGCCGGCGCGGACCGCCAGCGAGGTCGCATTGACCGGCGGATTGTCGATCTCGATCACCGCAACATCGCCATGCCGGACGATGCGAACGACCTCGGCGGCAGCGGCGGACTCGGTGGAGGCGGTTTGGGCCATGATCTGGGCTATGACTGGATCGCTTAGCTGCATCACGAGCCGGCATTGACAGCGGCCCCGGGGATTATTTTATGTATAAAATAATCTCTACGCCGTCCAGTTGGCCGTCCAGTTGGCGTCCCGACGGACGGCCGACCGGACGTCCGCGATCTTAGCCAATCCAACCGGCGAAATCCCCGCCGCACCAGCCGAGCCAGTATCATGACGCCATCCCATCCGATGCACGGACCGAACAAGTTCAAGCTCGGCGTTTTCTCGATGAATTCCGACGGCGGCCTCACCTTGACCAAGGTACCGGAGCGCTGGCCGGCGCTCTGGAACGAGATCGTCGAAGTGTCGCAGATGGCCGATCGCGCCGGCATCGAATTCATCCTGCCCATCGCGCGCTGGAAAGGTTTCGGCGGCGAGATGAACAGCCGCGAATGGTCGCTCGAGACCTTCACCTTCGCGGCCGGCCTTGCCGGCGCGACCAAGAAGATCGCGCTGTTTTCCACCGTGCATGTGCCGATGGTGCATCCGGTGTTTGCCGCCAAGGCGCTGACCACGATCGATCATGCCTCGAACGGCCGCGCCGGGCTCAACATCGTGTGCGGCTGGAATCCGGAAGAGTTCGCCATGTTCGGCGTCAACCTGGCGCAGGTCGACGACCGCTACGGCCAGGGGCTGGAATGGTTCGAGATCATGCAGCGCATTTACACGTCGAACGCGCCGTTCGATTTCGACGGCAAGTATTACAAGCTCAAGGGCGTGTCGGGAAAGCCGGCGCCGGTGCAGAAGCCGCGCCCGATCACGCTCAACGCCGCCTTCTCGCCGCCCGGCCGCGACTTCGCCGCCAAGGCCGCGGACTTTCTGTTCACGACCTTCGTCGACATCGAAAAAGGCCGCGAGCACATCGAGGACATGAAGCGGCGCGCCCAGGCGCAGGGACGCGATGTCGGCGTCTACACCACTTGCCATGTGATCTGCCGTCCGAACCAGGCCGAGGCCGAGGACTATTATGAATATTACGCCTCGACCATGGCCGACCAGGAGAGCGTCGATCACTACATGGGCCAGAAGCAGGCGTTCTCCGGCTCGCATGAGGCCGAGGCTTATCGGCTGCATCGCAAGCGCTTCGCCGGCGGCGCCGGCACTTATCCGCTGGTCGGCACGCCGGAACGGATCGCGTCGGAGATGGTGAAGATGCACGAAGTCGGCTTCGCCGGCACCACGGTCTCGTTCGTCAATTTCAAGAACGAGCTGCCATACTTCATCGACCAGGTGCTGCCGCTGTTGCGCGAGGCCGGCTTGCGCCAGGCCTGAGGGTGAACGCACCTCACGAGAGCGAAGTCGTTTCAGACTGAATTTGATCGCTTCCGGAATCCGATCCGCTGGCCAAGCCCCCTCTCAGGGCTCCGGCGTATGTCGCATTCTTGGGGAGAAGCGGTCATTTTTCGACGATCCGGCCAATTCGGCTTTTGACCCAATTCGGACGTGTCTTATCAAAAAGATCTGTTAGTCAGGGACTAATCCAACCCGGCGCGGCGAAAGCCTTCCAGATAATGCTCTCGGTCGGCGTCCTGCTGGATTGGCATCTCTTTGGCGATCCAGTCGAGCGACACATTGGGCTGCGCGCGGCGGAGGTCCTTCAAGGCGACCTTGGCTAGGTCGTTTTGCCCCGCCATAGCCGCAGCGGCGGTGAGCACACGATGCGCGCCGACGAAGTCGCTGCGCTGGCGAATCCCTTCGCGGGCAAGCCGCATCGCCTCTTCATAGTTGCGCCCGACGTATTGCGCGTAAGCCACGATGCCGCAATAGATCGCGGCCAGCGGATCGCGCGGGCTTAGCCGCAAAGCGCGCTGCGCTGCCCTGGCTGCCTCTTCCCAGCGGCCGCAATAGGCAAGCGCCAGGCCGTGATAGCCTTGCGCCAGCGAGAAGTTCGGATTGAGCCGCAGTGCCGCTTCGAACTCGGCGAGTGAGTCATCGAACCGGCGCGCAAACAGATAGACGCAGCCCAGCGCGTGATGGGCCCAGGGATCCTCGCTGTTAGCCAAAATCGCAGCCACCGCGGCGCGCTCGGCAATCGGCGCCGCCACCGCCATGTCCTCCCAGCCCATATGGGCGCTGAAGGTATGGCTCGTGGCCAGCACGCCCAGCGCCTGGCCGTAATTGGGATCGAGAACGATGGCTTTTTCCAGCAGCGCCTGCGCGACGACGTTGTCCTGACGGGTCACCCGCCAATAGTGCGACAGCGCCCGCATCACCAGGTCCCAGGCGTCCATGCTGTCGGGCGGCTTGCGCCGGGCGCGGAAATTCTCCGCGGCGTAAAGCTGCGGTTCGATCGCGGCGACGATCGCTTCAGTGATCTCGTCTTGCACCGCAAACACGTCGGCAAGATCGCGGTCGTAGCGCTCTGCCCAGATGTGGCTGCCGGTGGCGACGTCATTGAGTTGCGCGGTGATGCGTACGCGCTCGCCAACCTTGCGGACGCTGCCCTCGACCACATAACCGACGCCGAGTTCGTCGCCGATCTGTTTCAGATGCACGGCTTTCCCCTTATAGATGAACGAGGAATTGCGGGCGATGACGAAGAACCAGCGCAACTTCGACAGCGCGGTGATGATGTCCTCGCTGATACCGTCGGAGAAGTAGTCCTGCGCCGGGTCGTCGGTCATGTTGATGAATGGCAGCACGGCGATAGCGGGCCGGTCCGGAAGCGGTAGCGCCGGACGCGGCAGCTCGGGGCTGTCGCCAGCCGCGGGTGCGGTATCGCTGGCCGTCTGCGCGCGCACCTCGCCGACGAAGCGAAAGCCTTTGCGCGCAATGGTGCGAATGAGCCGCTGCTCCTCGCCGTTGTCGCCGATCGCCTTCCGTGCCGCATTAATGCGGCTGGTCAGGGTCGATTCCGACACTATGCGGCCGCCCCAGACCGTGGCGATGAGATCGTCCTTGGTGACGACATGGTCGCGGTTCTGGAGCAGATAAACCAACAGATCGAATACCTGGGGCTCGATGGGGACGGGATCGCGGCCGCAGCGCAGCTCCCGCCGCTCGACATCAAGCATGTGATCGGAAAAGCAAAATTCCACCATATGGCCCTTGCGCCGGCATCTGCCGCGGCAGTCAAGCGATAATCAAGCGTATCTCAAGGGCAAATCAAGCGCCGGACAAGGCTTTTTGGCGCCGCCGCCGTCATGCTGCACGCCTCGCCGGCCCATTCCCGGCATCCGCTAGGTTTCGCAGAGCGCCATGACCCAGATCCAGACACTCCAAAATCACGTCCCCAGCCAAGGCCATCCAGCCGGCCGCGTTGTCGGGTTCCTGTACGGCATTGCGGTCTATCTGATCTTCTTTGTGACGTTTCTTTACGCCATCGGCTTCGTCGAAAACCTGGTGGTGCCGAAGACCATCGACGGTGCCGCAGCGTCATCGGCCACATCGCTTATGCAGGCAGTGATCGTCAACCTCGTGCTGATGTCGATCTTTGCCATCCAGCACAGTGTGATGGCCCGGCCGCAGTTCAAGCGCTGGTGGACCAAATTCGTGCCGTCGTCGATTGAGCGCACCACCTACGTCCTGCTGGCGAGCCTGGCACTCGCGCTCATGATCTGGCAGTGGCAGCCCATGCCTACGATCGTCTGGCAAATCTCTGACCCGCAGCTTGCCGTAGCGATTATCGGCCTATCGCTTCTCGGCTGGCTCATCGTGCTGACCAGCACCTTCCTGATCAATCACTTCGAGCTGTTTGGCTTACATCAGGTGACCAACAATCTCGCAGGGCGGCCAATGCCGGAGCCGCGCTTCCGTACGCCGTTCTTCTATCGTTTCGTACGCCACCCGATTTACCTGGGCTTCATCATCGCCTTCTGGGCAGCGCCAACAATGACGCAAGGGCATCTGTTGTTCGCAGCGGTGACCACCGCCTATATCTTCGTCGGCATCTGGCTCGAAGAACGCGATCTGGTCGCCGCATTCGGTTCGCAATATGAGCAGTATCGCCAGCGGGTTTCGATGGTGCTGCCGTGGCGCAGGTCGGTGTGACCAGCGGCGGGAACCGAGCCGAGATACGAATAGTCAAGGCGAACGTCAGATGGCAACCTCACGGACATCGTTCGGCCGCGGGTTATCCAGGCTGAACTAAGGGAGCGTGATTTCGTTGCTGCAGTCCAGTCACGGACTCAAGATCAAATTCGGAGCAGTAATCCCGGAGCGCGGCGGCAACTCTCCCGATGACAGGCTCCCACCCTCTGCTTGCGTCCTGACGGAACTGACGGAGCGTCGGATACCAGGGTGAATCTTCCCGGTCGAGGAGCCATCGCCAGCAGGTGTTATACCGATTCAAGAGCCAGACCGGTTTGCCTAGCGCTCCGGCAAGATGGGTGACGGACGTGTCGACGGAAATAACCAAGTCAAGATTTTCAATGAGGGCTGCGGTGTCAGCGAAATCACAAAGCTCGTCCGTCCAGTCGGTCATTGCCTGACGAAGCGGATGCGCCCGCATCTGCTGCACCGCGTCGTCGCCCTTTTGCAGGCTGTAGAACTGGCATCCATTCAGGTGCAGCAACGGCGCCAGCTGCGCAAAAGGAAGGCTGCGCTGGCCGTCGATATGACTAGCCCCGGGCAATTCCTTACGCGGATTACCCGCCCACGCAATACCGATACGCGGCTTCGATCGCCTGCCCAGACGCCCCTGCCAGAAGCGCACCTTTGCCGGGTTGGCCGAAAGATAGGGCATCGACGACGGTATCGTCTCGACCTGCGTCGCAAACGCAAGTGGCAGGCTGAGCAGCGGACAATGGAGATCAACGTCAGGCAGCGGACCGTCGCGGCCGACGACACTGGTATCGCCGCGCAGCGATTTGATCAGTTCACGCAGCGGCTCTTGCACCTGCAGAACCACACGCGCGCCGCGCTCGCTGACCAACGGGGCATAGCGGCAGAATTGAATCGTATCGCCAAGGCCCTGCTCGTGGTGAAGGAGAATAGTCTTTCCTTCGATCTGTTCGGCTCCAAGCCAGAGTGGTTGCTGAAAGCTGCGCTTGGCCCGCTTGAGCACCGTGGTCTCCCAACGCCGCTCGTGTTCTTGCCATCCGCGATGGTAGTCGCCAAGGGCTAATCTGCACAATGCGCCGTTGTAATGGGCGTCGGCAAAATCTGGTCGCAGCGCTGCCGCGCGCTCGTAGTCGCGCAGGGCTTCATCATGTCGATTCATTTCATGCAAGGTCAGGCCGCGATTATTGACGACTTCGGCACGGTCGGGCTGCACCACCAGCGCGCGATCATAGCTGTCCAATGCATCCTCAAAGCGCCGCAGAAGATGCATCGCATTGCCGCGATTAAAGTACGCCCCGGCATGACGCGGACAAAACGTCAGCGCCTGATCGTAACTCGCGACGGCCTCATCCAGCCGCCGCAACTCGTGCAAGACGATGCCGCGGTTATAGTGAGCGTCCGCCAAATCCGGCCGCAGCGTCAGAGCTGCGTCATAGCTGCCAAGCGCTTCCTGATGACGCCGGAGAGCGAACAAAGCGTTGCCGCGAATAGCGTGTATTTCGGCAATTTCGGCACGAATTGCCAGCGCCTTTTCGCATGCTGCCAGCGCTTCGACGAAAAGGCCGAGTTCGCACAGAACGCTCGCACGATTGGCATGTGCCTGCGTCGAGTTAGGATCGGCAAGCAGCGCCGTTTCGTAGCTCTGCAGCGCGTCCTCTCGCCGCTGCAGAGCCTTGAGTACGTTGCCTCGGTTGATCAACACCGCGACATTGTCAGGGCGGGATGCGAGTGCGTGGTCGTAACTGCTCAATGCATCCTCGAACCGTCCCTGCAAATGCAGGGCGTCGCCACGATTGGCCAATGCTTCCACAAAATCCGGCTTCAAGGTCACCGCGCGATCATAGCTGGCCAGCGCTTCGTCGAGGCGATTGATCGCCATGAGGACAAGGCCGCGCCCGTTCAGAGCAAGGGTGTTGTCCGGATCAATTTTGAGGGCGGCATCGAAATATTCGATCGCCGGCGCGTGGTTGCCGCGCTGCAGAAAGATCACTCCGAGTAACCGCAGGCACTCAACATGTCCGGGGACGATCAAGAGAATTTGCCGGTAGACGGTCTCCGCCTCAGAGAGGCAGCCATTCTCGTGCAACTTGATCGCCTCGTTGACAAAAGTAGCGATCATCTCGGCTTCGTTCTGTCGCAACAGCCAGCCGGAGGATGACGAAACCATCTGCACTGCGGGCGACGGCGCGGCAAGAGTATTCGGAATGCTCATCGTCAATCACCGGGCCGAAAAAGAAACAGCCTCGATTCGCGCGAAGGTTGAAATATGCGGACCGGCCGGTTAACTAATCGTAACCGCGCGCAATCTCAGGAATTCACGACCAAAGATGTGCAATCGCTGAGCGGATCGGGTGCACAATCAATTCTGCGGATTTCACTGGCGATCTTCGTCGCGACGGTTAAGCCAAATGCAGCCCTGTCGGATGGGGCCACGAAAGCTTCGCTTGTCCGCCGAGCTGCCGCGATGTTTGAAGCAGGTCCGGTATCGGCATCCATGCCGACCTAGGTTGGACATCAGTGCAAGACAGGCTTTTGACCCGAAGCGGACTGAGGGTCATTCGGGGGCGGAAGCCAGGCACTCCTCGAACAGCAGATACAGATAGCGCCAGGTTTCATTCCACTCGCAACGCTGCGCCCCCCCCCAGCGACCCGGCATAAGCCCCGCAAAGGAAAAATGGAGGGAACGCAGAGCCAAAATTGAGAAACCCTGAAGGACAGGGCGCCGCCATCTCTGGCATCGCGATGGCACCGGCTTAGTTTGGGCAGCACAGATGCCGAGCTTCAGATTTGAAAGAAACTCAATCTTTTCACTTTGTCTTATTTCGAGCGTACTGGGCAGTTCTACGGCCGGTGCTGTTGTCGGCGGCCAAGCCGCTTACGTCGGCGACTTAATCCGCCGCTCGGTCGTTGAAATTTCAGGCCCCGGTTGCTCGGGAGTGGTGATCGGCGACCGAATGGTCCTGACCGCAGCCCACTGCACGGCAGAATTGTCGTTTCTGGTGGTGATCTTGAAGTCCTCGCTTTATCAAGACTGTTCGCATGCGCGCGTGGATGACGTGTTCTATCCACCCGACGAAAATCGGTTTCGATCGATGGCCAAGATTGGCCGACCTCCGATTTGGCAGTGATCCGGTTGCAAACACCGCTTTGCGGGGCGAAGCCGGCCGCTCTCAGTTCCGAGCCGCTGACTCCGGGCAAGATCGTGAGGACGGCAGGCTACAGTGAGGGGCTGTGGAACGCGCGCGAGGCGGATTGGACCCGCGTTCGCATCCTGCGTTCCGACACGGATTTCTTGCTGGGCTCGTTCTCCAATCCCAAATCGAACGCCGAGCGATTACGTCAAATGATTCAAGCCGAAGTCCCACTCTTCAAGTTCGCCCGTCCCGTAAAGGACGTTGCCGCGGTTTGCAAAGGAGACAGCGGCGGGCCGGTTTACACCGAGACCGGCGGACGGGTTTCAATCTACGGCGTAACCTCCGGAGTTCTTTCGGATCCCAGGATCGGCAGCAGCAAGTGCGACGGAAGTCTGATTCAGTTGGTTGTTCCAATCCAGCCGGAACGGAATTGGATTCTTTCGACGATTCGAGACCTCACAGAAAAGTCAGTTCATTCCACAGGCGCGTTGTAGCGCTGGATCCGCTTAGCACATGGCGGTATCGCCCAGCGGTGTGCGCGATGTCTGCTACCGGAGCAAAAGCAGGCATCCCGGGCGCCGAATGTTGATCGGAATGCCACCCGTTACCTGCCGGCTTATTGTGACAAGGGCGTTGGAAAATCCTGCGGGCTCCGGCACGGCTGGTCATTGTATCGGTATCGAACCCAGGCGATGGCCGCCGTCGTCCAGACTTTCACCTTTTATGCCTTCTATCGGCAGCAGCATTCCGCCAGAATTAGCATTGCCAGCCTTGACATTCCCGCCTTTACCCTTGCTCCCGTTGTTTTTGTCCAGTCGATGGGCGCCCCCGACGCCGATCGCCGAATGCAGATTGCTGGTATTCGCGTGCGTTCCGACATTTGCATGAACTTGCGGTGCTGAAATTTTGGGCGACTGAAGGTGCATGCCGACATTCACATGCACTTGCGGCGTCGCAATTTTGGGCGACTGAAGGTGCGTTCCGACATTCACATGAACCTGCGGCACCGAAACTTTAGGCACCGGAGCCGCGGCCCACAGGACGTTATGCTCTTTAGGCTTCGCCGCACCGTTGTTCAGGCTCGTCAATTCCGACGATCTTTGCCCCGGAACCGCCGCGTGCACATGTCCCGCGCCGTCTCCCAGCAGGGATGCGGTTACGACCAGCATGGCGAGACCGCCCATCCGCCTTGCCTGCATCGTCGGCAAAACTGGAATCTTATGCATCATCGTGTCTTTCCGGTGTGCTCCATTCGTGATCCTAGAAGGACATGGAAAGTGCCGCGGCGCTAGGCTCGGTTGGTCACTTGATTTGACCGTATCGGACTCCACCGGGTTGACGCCACGTGACCCTGATTCGACAATTCGAACGGTCTTGGCCGGCTCGAAAGGAAAGTGCGATGATCGCAAGCTGGTCGACGGAGCAGGTTCATCCTCGTGACAGGACGGCATACTGGGTCGATCAGATATGTCATGGCTGCCAGATGGATTGCGAGCCGCGAGGCGGTACCGCACTTCTCGGTCAAGCCACCATCACCGATCTTGCCGGCATATTGCAGGTCGGAAGCGGTTGCTCGACGGATCAGGTCCTGCGCCGCTCACAACGGCAAATTGCGCGAGGCGACGTCGACTTCTTCCACGTCGCCGTGCAGGCATCCGGACGTTGCTTGGTGAGCCAGGACGGCCACGAGGTCGTCTTGGAGCCCGGCGACTTCACGCTGTTGGATCGATCGAGGCCGTATCAGTACACTTACAACGGCGAGTTTTCACAGGTCGTGCTGATGATGCGCAGAGATCTGCTGTCGCCACGAATCGGCTCGGCCCCGCTGTTCACGGCCACACGGATCGACGGCACGAAGGACATTGGCGGCCTGCTTTCGCCGATGCTGCAACAACTCCCGGCGCTCGTAAATTCGATGCCCGACATGGTGCGAGAGCGCGTTGCGCAAAACATCATTGACCTGATCGCGACGGCCCTGCTGTCACACGGGGAAAGGGCGCGGGTGTCGTCCGGGATGACGCTGGTTCGCGTCAAATTCTGGATCGAAACCCATTTGAACGGTGATTTGTCCGCCGAACGGATCGCCGCTGAATGCAAGGTGACAGCGCGACATCTCAACCGTCTGTTTGCGCGCGAAGGCACCTCGCTCATGCAATATGTCTTGGAACGTCGCTTGGCGCGCTGCCGGCATGATCTGACTGATGCCACGATGCGCCACCGCACGATCAGCGACATCGCGATTGCGGCAGGCTTCAAGGACCTCTCGCACTTCAGCCGCGCCTATCGCGCCCGCTACGGCCGGACGGCAAGCGAAGATCGAATGTCATTCAAACAAAAGTAATTTGCAAACAATAGCGATTTCAACTGCGCTAGCGGTCCCCTGACGAGGAGTCTACAATAGGATCAATGACACGCGTCTTGGCGATAAGGGTAATCGGCCTGATACTTGCCACGCTAGTGCCGCTATATGCGGGGAGCGCGCGAGCATCGCGTGTCGTCCTTAGACCGTCGCCCCATGTGATCGTCCGGTTGCCGACAGTGCGGCCCCAACAGCAGCTGTCGTTTTGGGGCATAGGGACAAACCTGCAGCAGTCCCGCGACGACGCCCGATTCACAGCACCGCATCATCGCGGACGTCCAAGGCCTCCGAAGGAGGAGTCCGTCCGTCGGATGCAATAGCCTCGGTTCGACCGAGACAGCAAGTCTGGATTCGACCGCTACAACGCTCGCCCGCGGCGATGCTCCCTGCGAGCGGGTTCTAACGCCCTTTCAGTTTGAATATGGCGCGCTGAAAGTCGTGAAGTTGAGATGCATTTGCTCTGTGGGGTGGTCGTCTGTTTTCTTGTCACGTATTACGACCTTTGGAATATGCTTTCCATTGTCGAGCGATTTGTGCAATTGAGGCGAGGACTTATCGATCTTTTTCGTGAATGTGAGATCGTGAATCTGCACCTTCGGCGATGAAGGCTGAACATTCACTTTCGGCGGCGGAAGGTGAACATTCACCTTCGGCGGCGGGAGGTGGACATTCACCTTCGGCGTTTCAGTATGAACCGTGAGCGATGCCGCGCTGACTTGATGATACGGCAACGAAGCTGCCGCCAGCACGGCACCTAGTATGCAAGGCGTTGAGATGCGCATCTTGTTCTCCCTGCTGTCTGAACTTCCGTGAAGATGGCCCAGCGGCTGCCGGAATTGTCTCTTAGCTTGTTTTCGACACCGGTCTTGTTTTCAACGTCGATCTTGGACAATCCAGAATTTCGGCGCCGGCTTGCAAAGCTCCTTGACCGTAGTTGAAAACCATCACCAACGTCGTCTCGCCCCCGATAGCACCGATAGCAGGAGGCTGCGTGATCGTCGGTGCCGGCCATCAACCACGATTTGCTCCGTTTGTAATTCAGAATCACGCCTCGGGTTTATTTCTGCATCCGCCGATTCGAAGAAATCGGCGGGGATAAACCGATAATTTGAGACGAGCGCCGCCAAGCCCGGCTTCACCAAACGAGTGTGTCGACCAAACAACACTGAATGTGCCCGCGCACTGCGCACCTCCAAAACGTTGGCCAAAACGAAAACGTTCTCTTATATCCAACGAAAGCTGCTGCGGGACAAGGTAGAGTCCGATACAGTCAAATCGAATGACCAATCCGGCAAAGCGCGTCGCGCCTTCTCCGTGCACTCTCGCAACGGGTTGAGCACCGGGGCCAAAACGAAGGCATTCTCTTATATTTTAATGGAATCTACTGAGGGATGGTGGATGGGCGGAACCCTCGTATTACGTACGGCTGCGATATTCTTTGCGCTTTTGTCGATCTCGCTTCTGACGACTCCGGCTCAAGCTCAGTTGGCGCCGGGGTGCGTTTGTCCTGCGGGTTTCACGCCTCTGTCTCCCACGGCCTGCCTGAGCGTGTCGAAAAAAACTGCGCCACCGATATGTCCCTATCGTAACCTCGGTCAGATCGCAGCGTCGCAGCAGCAACTGTCTTTTTGGGGCATAAAGACGATACTTCAACAAAAGCAGGATCAACTGCAAAGCACACCAGTCCCGAAGACGGCGGGCTCCACCGCGCTGGGCTATGCGTCAACACCCTCGACTTCAGGCGCAACGGCCGGCGGCGTGTCGAACAAAGCCGACAATTATAACCCGCTGGCTTCCCCGCTTTATGACACTGCCGGAGAGCCGGCGCCGGCTGTTTGGGGGGCGTGGGTACAAGGGTTGGGCGACACCGAGCGCGACAGCGCTTTATCATCGGCCGACACCACACATTCGAGCAACACCTATTCGACGCAGGCCGGGATCGATCGAACGCAACAGGCTATATTCTCCGCCGACGATGCTCTGGTCCTCGGCATCGTTTCAAGCTGGACCAGTACGCATACCGGGTTCGAGGGCTCGGCAACCAAGCTGACCTTGCAGGGTCCGGGCGTCGGTCTTTACAGCGAATACGTGAAAGGCGGCTTTTCCACCGATACGACGGTGAAGTTCGACTTCCTGGATTTGACCGAGGATTACGGCGGCATGGCGCCCAACCAGTCCGTCAAGATCCTCAACTCCGGGGTCAGCAGCAATGTGCAGTACAAGATCGCGGGAACGAACAATTCCTTTCTGGAGCCGACGGCGGGTTTCTCGCTGACACATACGAGCTTCGGCAGCGGTGCCGATGCGCTCGGTCTGGAAGATGCCTATACGCTTCGCCTGCAGACCGGCGCGCGTATCGGCACGACCTGGGATCTCGGTCATGAGATCAGCGTGGATGCAGATTTCAAGGCCCTTGTCTACGGCAATGCCATCGCTCAGGGGACCAGCGTCGCAGGGACCGGCGCTCTCGTCTCAGTGGTCACGCCATCGGACGTAGGATTGGTTCGCGGCGAACTCGATCCCGAGATTTGTTTCAACTTGCCGAATGACTACAGCCTGACCTTTTCGGGACAATATCGCTTCGGACAGGACCTATCCGGCGGCTCCGCAGCGATTAATCTCCGGAAGCAGTGGTGAGCGGGACTTTCCTTTGAAAAATTGCGCTGCGGAGACGACATGAGAAAAATGCTCTTTGTCATTTCAGTCGGAATCCTGCTTCAAGTTATCTTTGCGCTCGCGCTGAGCGATGCATCACTGGCGGCCAATGGGCATAAACCGTGCCCCAAACTCGGATATTGCCCTCCTGGCTCATGCGCCGAAGACGGCACCACCCGCGCCTGCAATATCAAAAACTGCTCTCCACAGCACTGCGCTCGCTGACAAGCTCGAAGCGGCTGCTTCAGCTCATTAGAGGGTGAAGGGGGATCATGCGCTAAGCTCGGGCGCGCAGATCGCCGCTTGGGGCCGTAACGTCAGCCTCGCCGCGGGCGCGCGGCGCCCAGACCGCGGTGGGATCATCTGGCGGCACGGCGGCAAGCAAGGTGCGCGTATAGGGATGGCTCGGCGCGGCAAAGACCGTTTCGGTCGGGCCGCTTTCCACCACTTCGCCGCGATACATGACCAGCACGCGATCGCACAGGCAGCGCACGACCGAGAGATCGTGCGAAATGAACAGCATCGAAAATCCGCGCTGGCGCCGCAGCCGCATCAGGAGATTCAACAGCTGCGCCTGCACCGACACATCGAGGCCGGAGACGATCTCGTCGGCGATCAGGATGCGCGGCGTCGCGCACAGCGCGCGTGCGATATTGACGCGCTGACGCTGCCCGCCGGACAGTTGCGCCGGAAAACGCGTCGCGGCTTCCGGCGGCAGGCCGATCTCCGACAACAAGGCCTCGGCGCGCGCCAGCCGTTCGGCGTAAGTGCCCTCGCCCGCGGCCTCGAGCGCTTGCGTCACGATGCTGGCGACGCGGCGGCGCGGGTTGAGCGCCGATTGCGGATCCTGAAACACCATCTGCACATGGGCGCGCTGATGCGCACGCGAAACGGCGCCACCGTCGCTGACATTGCGGCCGGCAATGACGACCTCGCCTTGGCTCGGCGCTTCGAGGCCGCACAAGATTCGGGCGACCGTGCTCTTGCCGCTGCCGCTTTCGCCGACAATGCCGACGAATTCGTTCTCGTGCAGCGTGAAGCCGACATTGTTGACGGCGGTGAAGCTGCTGCGCCCGAACAGGCCGTGATGGGTCACAAAGGTCTTGGACAAGCCCGCCACCGCAAGAAGCGGCGTGCCGGAATCCGGCGCGTCATGCGGCGGCGCGGCGGGAGCGGCGATGGCGGCCGTGGTCTCGCTGCGAATGCAGGCGGCGACATGGCCCTTCTCGATCGTGACGAAAGGCGGCGGCGCCTGCATGCAGTCGTCGCCTTTGCTTGGGCAGCGCAGCGCGAACAGGCAGCCTTCGATGCCTTTGAGGGCGCTCAGTCCGGGCATCCGTTCCGGCAGCGCATAGAGACCGCGGCGCGGCCCGCTGATGGTCGGATTGGCGAGCTGCAGGCAGCGCGTATAGGGATGGGCGGGCGCGCTGAAGACGCGGCGTGCCGGGCCGTATTCCGCAGGCCGGCCGGCATAGAGCACCAGAATGTCGTCGCAGATCTGCGCCGCGAGCCGCAGATCATGGGTGATGAAGAGCACGCTGGTGCGCTCGTTCTGCTGCATCTCGGCGATGAGCTCGACGATGCGGGCCTGGATGGTGACGTCGAGCGCCGTCGTCGGCTCGTCCGCCACCAGCAGCTTGGGTCGGCTGGCAAAGGCCATGGCGATCAAGACGCGCTGGCACATGCCGCCGGACAATTGATGCGGATATTTGCCGAGCAGATCCGCGCCGTGGCTCAGATGCACCGCCTCGAGCATGGCGAGCGCGCGCGCACGCCGCACCCGGCGGCCGCCGATGCGCAGGCGCGCCAGATGTTCGTCGATCTGCTGGCCGATGGTGAGAACCGGATTGAGTGCCGAGAGCGGCTCCTGCGGCACAAAGGCGATGTCATTGCCGAGGAGCCCGCGCCGCGTCTGCGCCGGCATGCGGACCAGATCCTGGCCGTCGAACATCAGCTCGCCCTGGCTCACGGCGAAGCCCGGCGGAAACAGCTGCGCGATGGTGCGCCCGATCATCGACTTGCCGGCGCCGGACTCGCCGACCAGGCCGAGAATGCAGCCCTGAGGCAGCGAGAAGTTCAGATCGCGGATCACCGGCACGCGATCGTCGCCGAGCGCAGCGCTGACGGTCAGCTCCCTGGCGATCAGCATGTCCATGCGTGAGACCCGCCCATTACACCCGCTGCGTCTCGGTTACCCGCACGTCGAGCGTACGGCGCAGCCCGTCGCCGAGAAGATTGAAGCCAAGCACGGCAATGAAGATCGCCAGGATCGGAAAGATCAGATTCCACGGCGAGTCGTAGATGTATTGCCGCGCATCGGCGATCATCTGGCCCCAGGCCGGCGTCTCGGCGCCGACGCTCAGGCCGACAAAGGACAAAATGGCCTCGACGATCACCGCAATACCCATTTCGAGGCTGACCAAAGTGATCAGGAGCGGCAGGCTCGCCGGGATGATCTCGCGCGTAATGGTGCGCCAATGCGAAAAGCCGAGAAGGCGGGCGGCGGCCACATAATCCTTGCGCGCGACGACCAGCACCTCGCTGCGCAGCACCCGGCAGAACCGGGTCCAGTCGACCAGGACGATGGCGAGGATCACATTGCGCACGCCGACGCCGATCCCGACCATCAGGATCAGCGACAGGATCACCGGCGGAAACGACATCCAGACATCGACCGCGCGGCCGATCAGGGCATCGACGCGGCCGCCGAAATAGCCGGCGATATGGGCGAGCGTCGCCCCGATCAGCATCGCGCCCAAGGAAGCAAAGACCGCGACCAGCATGGCGAGCCGCGCGCCGTAGATCAGCCGCGACAGCACATCGCGGCCGAGACTGTCGGTGCCGAGAAGGAATGACGGATCGCCGCCCTGCTGCCAGACCGGCGGCAGGAATGTCGCGATCAGGCTCTGATCGTTGGGATCGTGCGGCGCCAGGAGCGGCGCGAAGACCGCGCAAAACCCGATGATCATGACGATCGAAAGCCCGATGGCGACGCGGGCCGAGCGCAGCCATTTCGGCAAGGCGCGCGTCAATGGGCGCGTCATGACCGCAGCCTCAGCTTCGGATTGAGCAGCAGATAGAGACTGTCGACCACGGTATTGATGATCAGCACGACGACGCAATAAGCCAGCCCGACCAATTGAATGATCGGCAGGTCGGCGTTGCGGACGGCGTCCACCATCAGATTGCCGAGCCCGGGATAGGAGAAGATCACCTCGACCAGCAAAGTGCCGCCGAACAGGAAGCCGAACTGCACGCCCATCAGGCTCAGTGTCGGCAAGAAGGCGTTCTTCAGCGCGTGACGCAACAGGATGCGCCGCTCGCTCAAGCCGCGCAGCCGCGCCATGTGGATGTAATCCTCATGATAGACGTCGATCAGGCTCGAGCGCAGCACGCGCATGATGGTCGGCGAGAACGCGATGCCGAGCGCAAAGCACGGCAGGATCATGTGCCGCACGGCGCTCCAGAAAATATCGGGCCGGCCGGCCCAGAGCGCGTCCATCAGCAGGAAGCCTGTGCCGTGCGGCAGACGGAGGTCGGGATCGAGCCGGCCGGTGAACGGCAGCCATTCAAGCGCGACGCCGAAAATCAGGATGAAGAACAGACTCCAGAGAAATTCCGGAATCGACAACAGCAGGATCGAGCCGAAATCGACGACCGGCTCCTCGCGCGTACCGCGGACGTGGAACAGCACCAGGCCGCCGGCGACGCCGAGCACCGCGGCAATCGCGATGGAGAGCACCGCAAGCTCGATGGTCGCCGGCAGCGTATCGGCGACCAGGCCGACGACGCTGCGGCGATAATGGATCGAGTCGCCGAAATCGCCGTGCAGCACGTGCGACAGCCAGATCAGATATTGCTGCGGCAGCGGCAGATCGAGGCCCATTTCCTTACGTTTGGCTTCGATTTCGGCGATGGTCGCGCTCGGCGGCAACGACATCGCCGCCGGATCAACCGGCAAGGCGTGCAGCACGAAGAACAACAGCACCGATACCGCAAACAGGATCAGGATCGAAGCCAGCAGGCGGCGGCCTATCAACGGCAGAATGGACGAGATCATCGCTGCGGCCCGGCGTACCGATGACGGATCGCGGTCATTCGCCGGGACGTCCGCTCATCGTTGCGCCGCGCCTGCCGGCGAGGCAAAGAGTCTCTGCCGCCCGCGTTCATCCCCATTTCATCGTATTGGCCAGGACCCAGCCGTTGCCGAACTTCTCGTAAGACAGGTTCTTCTTGCGCACCAGCGTCTGCACGCTTTGCAGCAACGGTATGGTCGCGCCGTGCTCGACGGCGTATTTGTTGATCTCTTTATACCCGTTGATACGGGCCTGATAGTCGGTGATGTTGAAGAGATCGAGCACCTTGGCGCCGACATCCATGCCTTTCCACGCCGAGAACGGCAGTTTCGGATTGAGCAGATAGCCGGTGAAGATTTCCGGATCGCCGGTGCCGTTGTCCCAGCTGTAGAGGGTCGCTTCCGGCAATTTGTCGCCGCGATTGAGCTCGAAATATTTCGAATATTCGATGGTCTGAAGATCGGCATCGATGCCGACCTCCTTCCACATCTGCTGGATGGCACGCGCGATGTCGAAGTCGCTCGGGAACTGGCCGTTGGTGGTGGCAAAGCCGATCTTCGCCGGCTTGTCAGGACCGAAGCCCGACTTGGCCAGCAGCGTCTTGGCGAGCGCGGGATCGTAACTGAATTTGTAGTCCGGCAGGTAGCCGGGCGTCCCGGGGGGCGCCGGTACCGAAAGCGGCACGGCGGCGCCGGCATAGAACGCCTTCGACAGCGCATCCTTGTTGATGGCGTGATGCGCCGCAAGCCGCACATTGTCGTCAGCGAAGCCCTGGTCGTTGCGGCATTGCAGGAGAATGACGCGGGTGATCGGATTGATCTCGCCCGAGAGATTGGGCTGGTGCTGGAGGCGCGAGACTTCGCGCACCGGCACATTCGTCGTCAGGTCGACCTGGCCGGACTGAATGGCCGCGACGCGCGCCGACGGATCCTTGATGATCTCGAAGGTCACGCGCTTGACCGGCGCTTTGCCGCCCCAGTAGTCGTCATTGCGCTCGAGCACGATGCGGGCATTGAGCTGATAATCGGCAAGCTTGTACGGACCAGAGCCGATCGGCTTTTGCTGGAATGCCTCGAGGCCGACCTGCTGCATATATTTCTTCGGCACGATGTAGCTGCCGAGGAAGGCCAGCCATTGCGGCGCGGTGGGCGCCGGGGAGGAAAATTTCATCACCGCCTTGGTCGGCGACAGCACTTCGATATCGCTGATCTTGCGCCACGAATTCTTGGTGTCGATCTTGTCGGGCCCCTGGATCCGCTCGAGGAAGGTGTAGCGGAAATCGTCCGCCGTCATCGGATCGCCGTTGTGGAATTTGACGTCGCCGCGCAGTTCGACCGCGAGACTCAGACCGTCCTTCGCCATGTCCCATTTGGTAATCAGGTTCGGAACCAGGTCGAGCTTCGGGTTCTGGGTAAGCGGCGAGTCGAAGACGAGCTTGAAGATCGACTGCGCCTCCGGCGAGAAGCGCTGATTGGGATCCCAGGACGGCACGTCGACCGGCCAGCCGATGGTGACGGCGTCCGTCTCCGCTGCAAACGCTTTGAGACAATCGGTCAGCGTGCCGGCGCCGGCCACGCTCAGACCGAGCATCCGCAACAGCGTGCGGCGTTCGAGCTCGAAAGTCATGATGAATCCCTCCGCTTTCTTAGCCGTCATGACCTTGATCCGCGCCGCAACAACGGCATCGGGATCCGAGCCGATCGGCGGATCGTTGCCGGGCCCAAATTATTTCAAGTCTAAAATTACTGAGGTTCCCGCGCAACAGGCATTCGCCCGGAGCGCGCGGCTTTTGGTAGCAGTCGCTGCCGCTTTATGCAGCACTGGGATGGTCAGCCGACGAGCCGGCGGCGGGTCATGGGGAAATGCGTATTGGCGCCGGTGAAACGCGGAAACTCGTGATAGTGCGCACGCAGTTCCTGACGTACCGGCGACGCCATGGCGACATTGAACGCCTCGATATGGTCGAACACGACTTCATTGCCGATCATGTAATTCGCGGATTTCAGACCGCTACCGGCATGTCCAAGACTGCTCGCGGCGATGTCGTCGAGCGGCAGGTAGCACATGATGCTGCGGATGCCGGGCAGTCTCGCCTGCGTCACCGGATGGGTGGCAAGATAGTTGGCAATGAAAGCCGCAACGTCATCGGCGGGATGATGATAGCGCACGACATAAGAGAACGGGGCCTGCAACGGAGCCGGCTGTGTGCCCTCCCCGACCGGATAGAACCGGCGCGCGAAGGCGGCGCCGGTCGCGGCTAGGCCGGCGGGAGGTTCGCGAAGCGGCGCCGCGATCGTGCCGCGACCGGCCGCTGCGGCGAGCGCATCGCGGCTGACGAAATCGAGCATCAGCAGCATCTGTGGACCGACGCCGTCATTATTGTAAGGATCGTGCGACGGACCGACGTCGGGCGTATAGAGATCGAAGCTCGCGAGTCCCGGCAGCGCGGAATAGGCTTGGCGCGCGCCGCCGTCGAACCATGTTTGCAAGGCGCCATGGTTTGCCGCGCCGCGAAGCGCAATCTCGTAAGTCCAGCTCATTATGTTCCGCCTGTTGTGGTCCGTTTCCGCCGCCGCCGGCGCATCGCCGCGCACCATTCGACAGCCGTGGATAGTTTATGCTTAAAATAATCGCGGCGACACGGCCGGCCGTCAAGCATTTCGCCTGGCGGGCCGGCGGCAGGCGAGCGCCGGAGGGATCGATGCAAGGCAGCGCGGCATTGGCGACGGCCTGTCCGGACAGGCGATCGGCGATCGAAGCGATCCGCGCGCGCTGGCCGGAGCAGGTGTCGACCGCGGAGGCGGTGCGGCGACACCACGCTCACAGCTTCACCTGGCTCGAGCCGCAGCCGCCGGACGCGGTGTTCTTTGCCAACTCCACCGACGACATCGCAGCCGTGGTGCGCATGTGCGCGGCCGAACGCGTTCCGATCATCCCCTTCGGCACCGGCACGTCGCTGGAGGGCCAGGTCAACGCGCCCCTGGGCGGCCTGTCGCTCGATCTCTCGCGCATGAACACGATCCTCGCCGTGCACGGCGAAGATCTGGCCTGCACGGTGCAGGCGGGCGTGACCCGCAAGCAGCTTAACGAGCATCTGCGCGATCAGGGCCTGTTCTTTCCCGTCGATCCGGGCGCCGATGCAAGCCTCGGCGGCATGGCCGCGACCCGCGCCTCCGGCACCAATGCGGTGCGCTACGGCACCATGCGCGAAAACGTGCTGTCGCTGACCGCGGTCATGCCGGATGGCCGCACGATGCGCACCGCGCGGCGCGCCCGCAAGTCGGCGGCCGGTTACGATCTCACGAGCCTCCTCGTCGGCGCGGAAGGAACGCTCGGCGTCATCACCGAGGTGACGTTACGGCTGCACGGCATTCCCGAAACCATCGCGGCCGCCGTCTGTCCCTTCACCACGCTCGGTGGCGCCTGCACGACGGCGATCAGCGCGATCCAAGCCGGATTGCCGCTCGCGCGGATCGAAATGCTCGATGAATTACAGATCCGTGCCTGCAATCTCTATTCGAAGCTGACCCTGGCCGAAGCGCCGACATTGTTTGTCGAATTTCATGGCAGCGAGAGCGCCGTCGCGGAGCAAGCCGCCTTGTTTGAATCGATCGCGCGCGACAATGGCGGGGCGGATTTCCAATGGTCGACGCGGCCGGAAGCGCGCTCGAAGCTGTGGCAGGCACGGCATGATGCCGCCTATTCCTGCCTGATGCTGCGGCCAGGCGCGAAAGTCACGCCGACCGATGTCTGCGTGCCGGTGTCACGGCTCGCCGAATGCGTGACGGAGACGAAGCGCGATTTGGCGGAGAGCGGCCTGTTCGGTCCCATCCTCGGCCATGTCGGCGATGGCAATTTCCATGTTGCAGTCTTGTTCGACGGCAATGATGCGGACGATGTGGCGCGCATGAAGGCGTTCTGCCACCGCCTCGCCCTGCGGGCCATCGCCATGGACGGCACCTGCACCGGCGAGCACGGCGTCGGCCAGGGCAAGATGAATTATCTCGAAGCCGAGTTCGGACCGGCGCTGGAACTGATGCGTCAGATCAAGCGCACGATCGATCCGCACAACATCATGAATCCGGGAAAGATCTTTGCGCTGTGATCGCGCGTCCCCAACGGACGGCGGATCATTGCCGGCGGTTGCAACTGTGAGGAGTTCGTTGTCTTGGACTTGCGCGACATGAAACTGCGGCAGCGTCTCGGCCGGCAGCCGCTCGCGGCGCTCTGGATGGCGATGGGCTCGACCACCGTCATCGAATTGGCCGGCAGTGCCGGCGCCGACGCCATCATCATCGACGCCCAGCACGGATTGTGGGACCGCGCGAGCCTCGAAAGCGCGGTCGGCGCGGTCGCCGCCGGCACATCGGCTTTGGTGCGGGTGGCGGAGAATACCGCACTCGCCATCGGCCAGGCGCTCGACACCGGCGCCGAAGGGGTCATTGTCCCGCTGGTCGAGGATGGCGCCGAAGCGGCGCGGGCGGTTGCCGCGGCGCGCTTCCCGCCGCAGGGAAAGCGGTCCGGCGGCGGCGTGCGCCCGCTGGCCGGCGGATTTCTTGATTATTGCGCCATCGCCAATGAGCGCACGGTCTTGGCGCTGATGATCGAGACCGTGCGCGGCGTCAACAATGCCGCCGCCATCGCACGGACGCCGGGAGTCGACCTCGTGCTGATCGGCACCGGCGATCTGGCGTTGTCGCTCGGCGCCGGTGCCGGCAAGAACGCGCACGAGGATGCCTGCCGCAACATCTTGCAGGCCTGCCGCGATGCCGCCATTCCTTGCGCGATCTTTACCGCAACGGTGGAGGACGCTGTCGCGCGCACGCGCGAAGGCTACGCCATGGTCATCGCCGCCAACGATATCGCTGTCGTGTCGTCGGGTTTCGGCAACGCCATGCGCCGCTTCAAGACGGATTTATCATCCGCCCCGCCGTCGGCCGGCAAACAACGACCCAATGCGCGGCGCAAATAGGTCGACGGTTCCCGCAAGGAAAGCGGGCAGCGCCGGCCGACGCATACCAAAAGTTGCCAAAGCTTGTTTCGATCGCCGATCGGCCGAGGATAGTGTAGGTTTACAGTGTCGGGACGGGGATAGCGGCGTCGCGCAGCACCAGTAAGTGCAGCACCATGAGTCTAGGCAACGGCTTTCCGACTTCGGGCCTTATCGATTTTCTGCGTGAGAGCACCGAAGCCGCTCTTGATCTGTCGAAGAACCTCACGGCGGCGCACACGCCGGGCGATGTCCTCAATGTCTGGACACGATTTGCCGAAGGACAATATAGCGCCGTCGAGAGATTCTCGTGCCAGCTCACCGGCCGCAGGACCGCGGCGATGGATCATCACACGATGAAAACGATGGGAAACCACGCCGTGAACGGTCGCCAAGCCAATGGATCATCGCATCCGGCAACCGCGGAGGCCGGTGCCGCGGAAACCAAGGATGCCGAAAGCGCTGCGCTGCTCTCCGATCTTCATGAGCAAGCGCACACGCTGCGCTCGCAAATGGATGCGCTCAGCGCACAGGTCGCCGCGCTTTCGGACAAGCTGGCGGAGCTCGGAAATCAGCCGCCGAAAATCAAATTCTCGTTCGGCGAGCCGCCGCATACCGGCTGGACCCCGTCCAAAGTGGTGGTGCTCGGCAGCGACGGCAACGGCAATCTGATCGAGCTGCCGTCAACGATCGAGCAAGGCGGATTCCGATATACCGGTACGCCGAGCTTCTGGATCGCGATCGGCTGAGCGATTTCGCCTATTCAATCGCTGCCTTAACTCACCGCAATATCCATCGAAATCAGCGTGGCTGCGGCACACCGGCCGCTCAGGGCCGCCAGTTTCGTGAAGGAACCTTTCGTTTACCTCCTTCAATTTTGCCGTGTGCTGCAAACGAATCGCTAGTTTTATGGTCTTATGAACTTGGCTGGGGTGGCCGCAGCGGGGCCAAGACAGAGGGGGCCAGGACAGATGGGCCAAGACAGATGGGCCAAGGCATGGCGATAGCGGAGGCGCACGCGGGCTTGGCGACAAATTTGCCGATTTCCAACTTTATGATCGACCTGCCGACACTGTGCGTGGTGGCCTTCTTCATCACCATTGTTGCCGGGCTCCTGCTACTGTTCTCCTGGCTGCAGAATCGCCGCGAGCTGTCCTTGGCGCTGTGGGGCGTCGGCTACCTGCTCGCCGCAACTGGCACGATATTTCTGGCGTTCCGCGGCTTCGTTCCTCTCATCTGGTCGATGATGGGCGCGGGCATTTTCATGTGTAGCGCCTACGGTATGGTGTGGACCGGTTCGCGGGTTTTCGAAGGCCGCGCCGCGCGCTGGCCGCTCGCCCTTGCCGGCGGCGCGATCTGGCTCGTTGCCTGTCAATTCGAAGGCTTTCGCGACTCCGTGCAGGCGCGCATTCTCCTGGTCACGATCATACCCGCGATCTACACGCTTCTTTGCGCCTACGAAGTCTGGAACGCGCGGGACCGCGAATTGATTTCGCGCTGGCCGACACTGGTCCTGATGCTGCTGCATGCGAGCTTCCTGCTGGTGCGGATCCCGCTGCTGCCGCAGATGACGTTTCCCCTGCCCGCCGGCGGGCCGCACCAAGGCGCGCTCCTGGCCATTGTGCTCGAAGCGCTGTTCGTCGTCTTTTGCCTGGCGTTTCTGCGCGTCAACATGTCGAAAGAACGCGCCGAGCTCGAGCAGCGCAAGGCGGCCCATACCGATTGGCTCACCGGCATCGCCAACCGCCGCGCCTTTTTCGATCGCGGCGAAGCCCTGCTGGCGCGGCCCGCCGCCTGCGGCAACTCTACGGCGCTGGTGCTGTTCGACATCGATCGCTTCAAAGAGGTCAATGACACGGCGGGCCATCACGCCGGCGATGCCGTACTCAAAGCCTTTGCGCGGCTTGTCGCCGCGTCGGTGCGTCCGGATGATCTGTTCGGCCGGCTTGGCGGCGAGGAATTCGCCTGCCTGTTACCGAAGACCTCGATGACGCAGGCGCTGCAGCTGTCCGAGCATATCCGCGCGGCTTTCGCCGCCGAGCGGTTTCCTTACCTCGAAAGCAATGTCACGGTCAGCGTCGGCCTTTCCATGATGTCGGGAGAGATGGCAGGCGAAAGCGACGCCAACTTGCAGGCGCTGCTGGCGACGGCGGATCGTGCGCTGTACCGTGCGAAAGCCGAGGGTCGCAACCGTGTTGCGCGGACGCCGCTGGTCTTGGTTGAACCCAGCGGCGATCCGGCGCGCCGCCCCGCGCATGGGGCGGCCTGACCCATCAAACGTCGTCGAGCCCGATGTCGACGGCGGGAGCGGCCTGTGTGATCTTGCTCGTCGAAATAAAGTCGACGCCGGTCTCGGCAATGCCGCGAATCGTGTCGAAGCGCACGCCACCCGACGCTTCGATCGGAATCCGGCCGTCGACGAATTTCACCGCTTCCGTCATGTCGGCAAGCGACATGTTGTCGAGCATGATCACGTCCGCCCTGGCGGCAAGCGCCTCGCGCACCTGATCCAGCCGGTCGCATTCGACCTCGATCTTGGTCAGAAGCGGCGCGCCGCCGCGCGCACGCGCCACTGCCGCAGTGATGCTGCCGCTGATCGCGATGTGGTTGTCCTTGATCATGATGCCGCCGTCGAGGCCAAGCCGGTGGCTCGCGCCGCCGCCGCACACGACGGCGTGCTTTTCCAGCATGCGCAGTCCAGGCGTAGTCTTGCGCGTGTCGATCAGCCTGGCGCGGGTGCCGGCGATCGCCTCGACATAGCGCGCGGTTTCCGTCGCAATGCCGGACATGTGCTGGATGATGTTGAGCGCGGTACGTTCGGCGGTGAGCACACTGCGCGCCGGACCGGATACCGTGAGCAGAACGGTCTTCGGCGCAACCCGATCGCCGTCGGCGACCTTCACGCCGGCATCGAGCGCCGGGTCATAATGCTTGAACACCGCGGCGGCGACGTCGATGCCGGCAACGATCATCGGCTGCCGCGCGTTCATGGCGAAAGTCGCGCGCGCCTCCGCATCGATCATGGTGTGGCTGGTGAGATCGCCCGAGCCGATATCCTCGGCGAGCCACAGGTCGATGAGCCGGCTCATCATGTAGCGGTCGATCATGACCAAACCCTCCCGATCATTTGTGATGAGCGCCGCGCGTTCTCGAGAACAGGACGCAGCCGCCGGTACGACAACCGCAATTCGTTAGTATGCAAATGATATGGGCCACGCCCACCTCAGTCAATGGACGCAACTCTCGTCCGGTCGCTTGAGCGCAGTGCCGGCGCGGACGTGGCGGCACGGCTACGCCAAGGGCGATCGAAGTCAAGCACCGCGCATATCGGGCGGGAGCTCACGCGAACCCTCAATAATGACAGTATGAAGCGGCGGGAGAAACGTGATATTCGCTGTGAGGGGGAATGAGCCAGCGCGCTCCCGGTGCGGTGCCGGGCGGCTGGATTCACATGTTTCATGTTCTTTGCTGCCAGACAGCTTTGGACGAGCGTGAGGGCATGCCGCCCTGTCGCGTTGCTGGTTCTCGGCGGTGCCGCCACGATTCTAGCGTTCGCGCCGCCGCCGCGCGCGTTCGCCGCCGATCAAGTGCACGACGAAATCCAGGTCTATAACGCCGAGATTGCCGATATCGGGCAATGGACGCTCGAGCAACACCTCAATTATGCGGCGACCGGCCAACGGGACTCCGAAATCCCCGGCGGCTTCACCTCAAATCATGCCTTGCAGGGCACGCCGGAATTCGCTTACGGCATCACCGATTGGTGGGAAGCCGGCTTCTACATTCCTTTGCTGCCGAATCCGGGCGGTTCCTGTCCGACGGCGTCAAAGTCCGCAGCCTGTTCGTCATTCCCGACGCGGCCAAACGCAACTTCTTTTACGGCGTCAATTTCGAACTCGGCTATGAACTGCCGCGCTTTTCGGCCAAGCCATGGGGACTCGAGATCCGGCCGATCATCGGCGTGCGCAATCCTGATTGGGAATTCATCGTCAATCCGATCGTGGATCTGAGCTTCGGCGCCGGCGGCGAAGCCGACTTCGCGCCTGCCCTGCGGTTTGCCAAGAATCTCGGACAGGACCGTTATATCGGGCTCGAATATTACGCCGACTACGGCAAGATCGGCGACTTTCTGCCGCTCGGCGAGCAGAGCCAGCAGCTCTTCGCCGTCACCGATTTCAAGGTCAGCACGATCGATGTCGAACTCGGTGCCGGCTATGGCTTTACGCCCGGCTCGGATCGCTTCGTGCTCAAGGCCATTCTCGGCTATGCCTTTCCGGTGCCCGGCAAGAGCGGCGACGGCGATACTCCGGCAACGCCGATGCGCATGGGCACCTCGGCCCACGCAATGGGCTATCCGCTGGCGTCGTCCGCGGGCTATCCGCTGGTCACCAAATAGAAGAGTTGCTTGAGTTCACCTCATTGCAGCAGGCAGGCTTGCCGTCACGCTCGCCGCAATCGCGGCGACGCAGCGCGACATCCGACAAAGATCACGGATGCCGAAGATGAAAGTCGCTGCCGCTGAGCATTCCGGCGCCTGCGCGACGCGCCGGACCGCCGATCACAGCGGGACCGGCGATCGGCCGCATGAGACCGTGTCCGTCGATAATCCGCGCTGTCGGCATTTCGCGGCCGACGACCGCAACAATGCCGGGCGTGGTTTCGCCCGCGCCGGGGCTGGGAATGCGCGGCCGGAAATTGGCAGTCAGGCCGACGGCGTTGCGCATGAGGCCGTATTCGGAATTGAGGCTATCGGCGTCGCCATGCGAGACGACGATTGTCGAAGCGCCGATGCCGGTTGGTGCAGCACCACTCGCCGAGCCGGCGCGTTGCGCGCTTCCTGGAATGGCGTTGCTGGTCACAGTGCTGCCGATGGCGTTCTTGACCGGTTCACCGCGGCCAATCGCCCCCGCTGCCATAGCGGCCTGCACCCGCTCCTGTACTTGAGCACCCTGCGGGTTTCTCGGACCCATCCCAAGCAAGTTCGGATTGCTGTTGGGCACAACCGAATTGCCGTTCGGCAGAAGAGAGTTGCGCGGAACGTCGGGCACGCCGAAGGGCTTTGCCGGACGAAAAACGCTGGTCGGCCGCCGATCGAACGGCTGCGCTTCCGGTCCGGCGCCGCGGTTCGCCAGCGGTCCAACCGCGCCGCGCTCAAACGGGCCAGCCGCTGCGTTGGCGCCATGGAGCGGCGGCTGCACGGTGATGCTGGTGTCCAAGGGCATATTCGCCATCGGACTGCCCGGCATGGGACCGATGGGCGCCGGCGCACGCGGCGCGCCGCCGGCGACGACCGCGCCGCCTGCGGCGCTGTCCCCGGCTTCAGCGCCTTGCGGCGCTGGCGGTAGTTGCGGTGGGTTCGCGCCGGGCGAGACGTGTGCTGGTCCGGTGCCTTGCACGCTCTTCGCAACGGTCTCGTTTGCCGGTACGGCTCGTTCGCTTGGCGGCACGGCTTCGCCATGATCGGCGCCGGAAGCGGAAGCCGAGGGCGAGGCCGAAGCCGACGTCGATGCGGACTCGGTTTTTTGCTCGGGTGTTGTTTGATGTGCCGCCGCTTGCTCGGCGACCGGCGGCGCGGGCAGTCTGGCATTTTGTTGCGATGCGGACGGCGCCGGTGTGAGATCGATCAGAACCGGCGGCGCCGAGGCCATATGGCGCCACGTCAAAACGCCCGCCGCGATGCCGGCATGGACCAGCAATACGATCGCCACGCTGATCAGCCAGCGCCGGTTGCTGCCTTCCATTAATGCCGATCCGGAATTTTCCGACATTCTTCCATCCGAAGCGCGCAGATCTCATTGCGAGCCGCATCGAAGATATCGGCGCCCAATCGTCGAAGCCAGCACCGCCGCTGCACTGTTCTGCCCGCCGCCCCGCGATTTACTGTGAATTGCCCTGTAATAAATAACAGTTGTTGCGTTTCATGTCATAAATTGCCGGTGCTTTTCGAATAAGTCGCAATCGGCGGCGGCTGGTGGAACCGCGCCGCTGCGCCGATCGAGAAGATCCTCAATACCGACACCGGACAATCCGCGATCCTCCGCGCGGGGCAGAGGCCCAGTACCGGCGCACCCGGCAATTAGGCCGGCTGGAAGTTGACGCTCTGCAACAACCGCTTGGCGCGCGTGATTTCGCTGGCGATGAACATTCTTGTTTGATCAGTGCTCTCGGTCACGGGCTCGAGCAAATTCGCCTTGAGTGAATCGACGACTTTGGGATCATGCATGATCTCCTGAACCAGATCGTGCACGGTGGTGGTAATCTCACCCGGCGTGCCCTTTGGCGCCCACAGCGCGTACCATGACTGGAATTCGAAGCCCGGCACCCCGGCTTCCGTCATGGTCGGAATGTCGGGCGCGAGAACGGAGCGTTTGGCCGCGGCAATGCCGAGCGCCCGCGCCTTCGTGCCGTCCTTCGCCGCCGGGATCAGCGCGAAGCTGGTGTCGATGAGCAATTGCACCGCGCCGGCCATCACGTCGAGCAGCGCCGGCTGTGTGCCGCGATAGGCCACCATGGGAATATTGGCGCCGGTGCGCTGCAGAAAATCGATGGTCGCGAGGTGTCCCGCGGAGCCGACCGCGGAAATGGCGAAATTCCAGTTGCCGGGATCGGCTTTCGCGGCGCTGATGACCTCGCTCACCGTCTTCTGCGGCCGGTCCGCCGTCATGACACAGATCAGCGGCGCAACGCCGGTGCGCGCGATCACCTCGAGATCGGTTTGCGGATTGAAGTCGGCGGACTTCAGCACCAGCGGCATGACCGCGGTGTTGAAGGCGCTCGCCAGAAACGTATAGCCATCGGGATCGGCGTCGATCACATATTTGGTGCCGATGAGGCCCGAGCCACCGGTGCGGTTCTCGACGATCGCCGTGGCGCCGAACTTGTCCTGTAGCCGCTGTGCGACCAGTCGGCCGAGCGCGTCGTTGGCGGCGCCCGGCGGCCACGGCACGACGACCCGGATGGTGCGGCCTTTGGCGGGCCACGCGGGTTGCGCGATCGCCGGCTTGCACATCGCCGCGGCCGCGGCAGTCGTTGCACTTGCGATGAATTCACGCCTGTTCATTCCTGCCTCCAGATGTTTTTTGTTAGCGCTTGGTGCGCAGTCTTTACGTCCACATGTTCGAATCAGGCGGCCAGCGCCCGCATTTCCGCATAAAGATCGCTCTTGCCTTCGAAGCCGATGCCGGGAAGCTCGGGCATGGTGATGTGGCCGCCGACGACCTTCACGCTGTCGGGAAATCCGCCATAGGGCTGGAACAGATCGGGATAGCTCTCATTGCCGCCGAGCCCCAAGCCCGCGGCAATGTTGAGCGACATCTGATGGCCGCCATGGGGAATGCAGCGCCGCGGCGACCAGCCGGCGGTTTCAAGAACTTTCAGCGTGCGCTCATATTCGACGAGGCCGTAGGACAGCGCGCAGTCGAATTGCAGCCAGTCACGATCCGGCCGCATGCCGCCGTAACGAAGGAGATTGTGCGCGTCCTGGTGGCTGAAGAGATTCTCGCCGGTCGCCATCGGCCCCGGATAATATTCGGCGAGCGCGGCCTGGAGCTGAAAGTCGAGCGGGTCGCCGGCTTCCTCGTACCAGAACAGCGGATAGTCGCGCAGCATCCTGGCATAGGCGATCGCAGTCTCGAGATCGAAACGCCCGTTGGCGTCGACCGCCAATTGCGCCTCGCTGCCGATTTCCGCGAGCACGGCTTCGATGCGCGCCCGATCTTCTTCAATCGGCGCGCCGCCGATTTTCATTTTGACGACGGTGTAGCCGCGGTCGAGATAGCCGCGCATCTCGGCGCAGAGCGCGGACAGATCTTTGCCGGGATAATAGTAGCCGCCGGCGGCATAGACGAAGACGCGGGGATCGGCGTTGCGGCCGTGGCGCTCGGCGAGCAGCCGGAACAGCGGCTTGCCGGCGATCTTGGCGGTCGCATCCCACACCGCCATGTCGATCGTGCCGACAGCCACCGAGCGTTCGCCATGGCCGCCCGGCTTTTCATTCGTCATCATCGCCGCCCAGACGCGATGCGGATCGAGATTGCCGCCGGCATCGTCGAGGAGACTCTTCGGATCGGCTTGCAGGATGCGGTCGGCGAACCGCTCGCGGATCAAGCCGCCCTGCCCGTAGCGACCGTTGGAGTTGAAGCCGTAGCCGACGACGCGGCGGCCGTCGCGGACGACATCGGTCACCACGGCGACGAGGCTCGCCGTCATCTTGGTGAAGTCGATATAGGCGTTGCGGATCGGCGAGGAGATCGGCTTGGTGACCTCGCGCAATTCCAGAATACGAACCGGCATAAGACCTCCGAATCTTTAGAGCGAGCTGCCGCCGCAAATCGCGATCTGCTGCCCGGTGATAGCGGATGCCTCCGGGGCGAGCAGGAACGCGGTCAGCGCCGCAACCTCTTCGGCGCGTACGAAGCGCCCGATCGGCGGCCGCTTCGGCGGCGTGGCGCCGCGCGCGGGATCGCCAAGCATCGGCGTTTCGGTCGCGGCGGGTGCGACGACATTGACGGTGATGCCTTTGGGCGCAAGCTCCGCCGCCCATGAGCGCGCCATTCCGACCATGGCCGCCTTGGCTGCCGCATATTGGCTGCGGCCCGCCGCGCCGTTGGCGGTGCGGCTGCCGATCAGCACGATGCGCCCGCCTTGGCGCATCTTCGGCAGCAGCGCATCAGCGATCAACGCAGCGGCCGCGACATGGACCCGCCACATCGCCGCGCCGTCGTCGGCGTTAAGCTCGCCGAGCGGCGCCGTCCGCATGAAGCCCGCCGCATGGACCAACGCGTCGGTTTCGCCGATGCCGGCAAGAACATCGGCAAGCATGTCGAAATCGGTGAGGTCCACCGTGAAGGCGCGGAAATTCTCCGCGCTCTCGTCGCTCGCTTTGTCGAGCCCGACGACGCTCCACCCCTCCTCGACAAGGCGCACGGCAATGGCTTTGCCGATGCCGGAAGAACTGCCGGTGACCACGGCGCGGCGTGCCGCACCGCGCCGCGCAACATTTTCGGGCTTCTCCACGACGTGAACCATCGCCGATGCTCGCAATGCGAAGTGCTCAGGCTGCCGCACGGTTGGTGAGGCCGGCGTGCTGCAAAGCGCGCCGGATCGTTTCAAGTTCGGCGGCGCTCGGCGCGTGCGTCGGCGGCCGCACCGTCCCATCGCGCAGGATTCCGGCGAGCGCCATGGCGGCCTTCATCCGGCCATGCGCCTCGCCGGTCGGCTCGCCCGCGCCGTAGACCGCATCCTTGAGCGGCGTGATCAGCCCCTGCAGCCGCATCGCCTCTTTGAGATCGCCGGCTTTGACCGCCTTGAGGAGATCATGGATCAGGCCCGGCACCAGCGAAGCGAAGCCGACGAGTGCGCCGTCGATGCCCTGCACCATCGACGCCAGAAGATACTCGTCGTGACAGGTCAGAAGCGCCTTCGCGGCATTGGCGCCGCGGATGGCCTGAATGTCGCGCGCATACTTGTTCATTTCGCGCTCGCCCATCTTGAAGGCCGCCACATGCGGCAGCGTGGCGAGATCGGCGAGCAGCGACGTCGGATAGGAGCCGCGTGTCCAGGCCGGATAGACATGCACGATCAGCGGCAGATCGACCGCCTCGCCGATCGCGTTGAAATAATCGAGGCAGTGCTGCGGCTGGAAGCCGAAACGCAGCCAATGGTGCGGCGGCATGATGTCGAGCCCGGTGGCGCCGGCGTCCTTGGCCCATTGTGCCTGCTCGACAGCGTCCTTGATGCCTTCGCACACGATCGACGAAATGACCGGGCATCGGCTGCCGACGGCGCTCGCGGCGACGCGCGTGACCTCGGCGCGCTCGCGCGGCGTCAGCGAGAACACCTCGCCGGTATGGCCATTGGTCATCAGCGCGGTGATGCCGGGCTGCGCGGCAAGCCATTGCGCGAAGCGGCGCAGTTCCGCCTCGTCGATCGCGAAATCACGCGTGAACGGCACCGCGATGGCGGGAATGATGCCGTTGAAATCGATGCTTTTCACGTTGGTCTCCTGCTGCGTCCTGTGGAATTTGCTCATGCCGTCTGCCGATGGATGAAGCCGCCGCTGGCTTGCAGGGCGCGTGACAGCGCCCGCGCCGCCTGCATGATCGGCTTCGCGCCGGCGCTTTCGAAATCGTTCAGCGACGTCTGGATCGCGGGCGCAGCGATGCTGATGCCGGCGAGCGGCACGCCGTCGCTGTCGAGAATAGGCGCGGCCAGAACATAAAGACCGGACACGGTTTCCTGATCCGAAACCGCATAGCCGCGGGCTTTGACCTTGACGAACCGCGCGAAGAGCGCATCGAGCTTGGTTTGCGTTGTTGCGGTGAGTTGCGGCCGCGGCTGCGACTCCAGGATTGCGATCTGCGCCGCGCGCGGCAGCCAGGCGAGCACCGCGTGGCCGATCGCTGTGGCATAGGCGGGAACGCGGCTGCCGATGCGGGTATCGACGCCGAGACGCGCCAGGCCCGCCTGTATACGCTCGATATAGATGATGTTGGCGCCCTCGAGCACGCCGACGGAAGCCGCTTCGTTGATCTCGCCGACCAGGTCGCGCAGGATCGGCCGCGCCTGTGTGCGCAGATCCGAATGGGCAATGGCGTTGAAGCCGAGATCGAGCACCTTGGTGGTCAGGCGGAACAGCCGCGCATTCGGCACCCGCTCGACATAGCCGGTCTGAACCAGCGTGTTGAGAAAGCGAAAGGCGGTGGCGTTGTCGACGCCGGCCTTGCGGGCAACGTCGGCCAAGGTCAGTTCCGGCTCGCGCGCCGTGAAGGTTTCCAGAATGCGAAAGCCCTTGGCCAGCGAATGAACGATGTTCTTGTCGGAATCCCTGTCCGAACCGGCTGTCCGCTCGGCCCCGCTTGCCGCCCCGCGCCGCGCTGCGGATTTTGCCGGCGCGGTTCGAACGGCCCTTTGCGCCGCCTTTTGCGTCCTCTTGGCCACGGCCGGTTCCGCCCTTTGTTCGGATAGCGAACTTTAGTTCGTATTATGGCAACACATATACCCGATCGGCATGCGTCGTCAAGCTGGCGAATTCGCAAACCGCGCCGTCAACAGATGAGGTCGTGCCGTGGCTGCCGCGATGGTGCGTTCGGCGCCGGCCGCGGTGATCATTCCGGCACGACGTCCGGCTTGTCGTTCGGAAAGTGCGCGATCAGCGCGGGATCCAAATTGAGGTGTTGCGCGACCAAGGCGCGCGGCACGTGCGTGAGCCAATCCGACAGCGACACGTCCTGGAAGCGGTCGCTGCGGAAGATTTCGAGGAACACCAGATCGGTGGCGCCGGTATTCTTGATGTAATGACCCAGCGACTTTCTCACGTAGCCGATATCTCCGGGCTTGAAGTTCTGCGTCACCGCGCGCGGCCCGACATTGAACACCGTCATCTCGCCCTGGCCGGCGATGTAGTATTGCCATTCGTCGGCATTGGGATGCCAATGCATCTCGCGCAAGCCGCCCGGATGCACGGTGACCAGCGCGGCCGCGATGGTGAGCGAAGCCTTGAAGTTGCCGCTGTCGGCAATGCGCACCTCGCCGCCCTTGGTCTTGCGCGTCGGCGTCATGCTTGCGAGCGCGAAGCTTGACGGATTGGGCATCCTGCCGACGACGCCCTGCGCTTGCGCCTGCTCTTCGGCGAGCGGTCCCGGCATCTGGCCCGGAAAGATATAGAGCGAGGTCAGGGGTATTTTGGCAAAAGCGTCCGCCGGCACGTTGAAGTTCTGCGCCAGGATTTCGGGCGGCGTATGCGCGAGCCAGTCGCTCAAGAGCAGCGTGTTGTATTCGGTCTGCCGGCCGTTATCGAAGGCCAAAATGAATTCGGCGCCATCTTCGCCGATGCCCTGCAAGGAATGCGGCAGGCCGGAGGGAAAGTACCAGAGCCCGCCTTCGTGGACGTCTTCGACATTGGCACGGCCTTCGGTGTCGATGGTCGTGATCCGCACCGCGCCCTTGGTGACATAGGCCCATTCCGCCGCCTGATGCCAATGCAGCTCGCGGATACCGCCGCGGATCAGGCGCATATTGACGCCGGCAATCTCCTCGGCGATCTGAAAATCGGCCTGGGTAACCTGGCGCGCCCAGCCGCCGTTCTGAATGCGCCGCGGCGCGTTGTTGAAGGAGGCCCAGAACATCGGCATGTCGCCGACATCGGTCGCCGGCGGCGAGAAGGCGCCGGGAAATTGCGAACTGATCGCCGGATTCTGCGGCCCCGGATCGGTGAAGCTCGACGGGTTGCCCTTGGTGTTGATTTCACCTTGCGGCGGCTCGTCGGGATTGCCGAAGCTTGCGGCATTGGCGGTCGCGGCGGCTGTGGCGACCGAACCGGCCGCGGCAGCGGCAAGCACAGCGCGTCGGGATACGGAATCCATTATTCCCTCCTTCCGGCAAAGCGGGCGAATTGCGCGGGCAACGCAATACGAAAGCAATGACGCACTAAGATTTTGATACCGACGCGTCTTCGGAAACGGCGCACGGCGTTCCGGCTAGCGCGTCGCCGCGCCGGCTCGGTTCCAGCCGCGGATGCGGTCGCCATAGACCTCGAAGCCGGCCGGCGTGACCACGACAGTGTCTTCGAGCTTGATGAAGCCGCGGCGCGGATGTTTCAGCGTGGTCTCGACGGAGACCACCATGCCGGCTTGCAGCGGCCGGTCGGCATCATAAGCGTCGTAGGGCACCGGCCCGGAATTGGTCAGCCGCGGCGCTTCGTGACTCACGAGCCCCATGCCGTGGGCAAGAAACTCGATGTGATTGTGCAGCTTCGATTTCTGCAACGGCACATTCGCCGCCGCATAAATCTCCTTGCCGGGCACGCCGGGCTTGATCGCCTGTATCGAGGCCTGCTCGATCGTTTCGATTTCGGCGAGAAGATCGACCAGCTCCTGATCCGGCTCGCCGGCCACGCCCATGCGGCAGACGTCGCCGATATAGCCGTGATAATTGCCGCCGGAATCGAGCGACAGCACGCCGCCCGTCTCCCAGCGCTCGTCGGACGGCGCGCGGTTCAAGCTGGAATTCACCGCGATCAGGCAATAATCGAACGTGAGCCCGCGCGAGGTTTCCTCGCGGCGCAGCGTTTCGGTCATGTCCGCTTTGCTCGCGCCGGGCCCGTACTTGGCAAACACCGCCTGCATGGAATCGATCACGGCGTCGGAGGCGATCTTGAGCATTTCAAGTTCGCGCGGCGTCTTGATCGCGCGCAGGCGCTCGAGCACGAACAGCGCGTCCCTGATTTCGGCGTGCGGAAAAGCCTTGCGGATCACCTCGCACGAATCGGCTGGAACAAACGCGAGCTCGACGCCGATGCGCTTGGGACTGGGCGCAAGCTTCCGCGCGTAAGCCACTGCCTTTTCCATGACGTCGATCGAGCCCGAGCTTTTGGTTTCGACCTCGGACACCCAGAACGGCGTGTTCTGATGCTGAAAGCCTTCCATGCGATGGCCGAAGAAGCCGGCCTTCTGCGCCTCGCCTTTGGCATAGACGAAAACCGGCAGGTAGCGGCTCAAGCCCATGGCATCCATCGATTCAAAGAAGAAGGCGCGATGGCCGCCGAGGAGATATTGGACGTTATGTTTGGAGGTGACCAGGAGGACGTCAAAGCCCTGCTCGTCCATCAGCCGATCGAGCCGCGCAGTGTCGAACGGCGCGGTGCTTGGTTTCTTGGCTGTATCGAGCATGGTCTCCTCCAAACCTTTTGTCCGGATGCGGGCGCTGCGGATCGCCTCTATCGACCCTAGCAAATTCCGCAGCCCAAATCCCGCAGCTCAAGTCCCCACGAACCGGCCAATTCCGTGCCGCTGTTCTGCGGCCATTTCGCGCGGAGCGTCGCGGCGACAGCGGCGAGACCTTCTGGCCGGGTTGTCGATCCTCGCCGGGTTCGCGCCCTCGCTGCATACGTGTTTACACAAAGTTTATGCCGACTGACGCGAAAAAGGCGGCCTTGCCGCGTTGCGAGAACACCAGCTTTTCATACTGTTGGAAATCCGTTCACCCTGGTAACTAATAGGAAGTATAGTGGGGGAAGGCCGCGCGCGCCTAACGCGCTCTAGAGGGAAGAAGCTCGTGGAGTTAAGGCCCAACGGCACGGCGCGGCAACGCCGCGGTGTGGTCGTCATTGCAGGCTGCATGGCGGCCGCGGTCATTGCCGGATGTGTCTATTGGTACTTGTCACAGGGACCCGATCCGGCGCATGCGTCGCGATCGGTGCGCAACGCCGTGCCGGTCACGGTCGCTACCGCGTCGCGCCAGGACGTGCCGATTTATCTGATCGGGCTCGGCACTGTGCAGGCGCTGTTCACAGTCGCCATCCACGCCCAAGTCGACGGCAAACTCCAGGACGTGTTTTTCAAGGAAGGCCAGCGCGTCAAGAAGGGCGACATATTGGCCAAGATCGATCCCCGCCTCTACCAGGCCGCCCTCGATCAGGCCAAGGCGCACAAGGCGATGGACGATGCACAGCTGATCGCCGCCGAAAAAGATCTGGTGCGCTTCCAGACGCTGGTCCTGCGCAATGCCGAGACGCAGCAGAATGTCGATCTGCAGCAGGCCAAAGTCGATCAGACCAAAGCCTCGATCGAGGCCGACATCGCCGCGATCGAATCCGCCCAGACCAATCTCGACTACACCAATATCACCGCCACCACCGACGGCCGCATGGGCGTGCGCATGGTCGATCCGGGCAATATCGTGCACGCCAGCGACCAGACGCCGATCGCGATCCTGACGCAGACCGAGCCGGCCGTGGTGATGTTCACCTTGCCGGCGCAAACGCTCGACGAGGTGCGCGAGGCCATGAAACGCGGTGACGTCCGGGTCGCCGCTTACGATCGCGACAATGCGCACCTCTTGAGCACGGGCACGCTCACCATGATCGACAATTTGATCGATCAGGCGACCGCGACTTATCGCCTGAAGGCCACTTTCGCCAATGACGACGAGAAGCTGTGGCCGGGCGAGTTCGTCAATGCGCATCTCCTGCTCGAGACCCGCAAGAACGTCGTCGTCATTCCGCCGGCCGCCGTGCAGCGCGGGCCGCATGGCCTGTTCACCTGGGTGGTGCGGAAAGACAACACCGTCGAGCCGCGCCCGATCGAAACCGGGGTCACCACCGGCAACAACACCATTGTGCTGTCCGGCGTCGAAGACGGCGACCGCGTGGTCACCGACGGGCAATACAAGCTCGACACCAATGTGCCCGTCACTTTCACGCCGGCGCATACCGCGGCCAGCGGGGACGCGACGTGAGCATTTCCGAACCGTTCATCCGGCGGCCGGTTGCGACCACGCTCCTGATGGCGGCTCTTGCCTTTGTCGGCATCGTGTCGTTTCCGTTTCTGCCGGTGGCGCCGCTGCCGCAGGTCGATTTCCCGACCATCCAGATCCAGACCGTCTGGACCGGCGCCAGCGCCGAGACCATGGCGACCTCGGTCGCCGCTCCGCTCGAACAGCAATTCGGCCAGATTGCCGGCATCACGCAGATGACGTCGACGAGTTCGCTCGGCGCCTCGACCATCGTCATCCAGTTCGACCTCAATCGGAACATCGATTCCGCCGCGCAGGACGTGCAGGCCGCGATCACGGTCGCGAGCAAGACCCTGCCGCAGGCGCTGACCACGCCGCCGGCTTACAAGAAGGTCAATCCGGCCGACGTTCCCGTTCTGCTCCTGTCGGTGCATTCCGACACGCTGCCGCTGATCAATGTCGACGACTACGCCAATCTGTTCCTGGCGCAGCAGCTGTCGCAGGTGAACGGCGTGGCGCAGGTCTCGGTGTTCGGAGACAAAACGCCGTCGATCCGCGTGCAGGTCGACCCGGCCAAGCTCGCCGCCAGCGGGCTCACGCTCGAGGACATCCGCGGCCAGATCGCCACCTCGACCACCAACGCCGCCAAGGGCGTCATCAACGGCGACAAGATCACCTTCACCATCGCCGCCAACGACCAGATTCTCGACGCCGACAAGTTCAACGACGTGGTTCTGGCCTACCACAACGGCGCTCCGATCCGGGTGCGCGATGTCGGCCAAGCCGTTTCCGATGCCGTCGATCGCACCGTCGCCGCCTATCAGAACAACAAGGACGGCGTAATCCTCGCCATCTTCAAACAGCCCGGCGCCAACGTCATCGATATCGTCGATGCGGTCAAAGCCGAGCTGCCGCAGCTCACCGCGCGCATCCCGCCCGCGGTCAAGGTCGAGACCCTTCTCGACCGCACCACCACCATCCGCGCCTCCGTCGAAGACGTCGAATTCACGCTGGCGCTGACCATTTGCCTTGTGGTGCTGGTGATCTTGCTGTTCCTGCGCAATTTCTGGGCGACGCTCATCCCGAGCATCACCGTGCCGCTCGCCCTCGCCGGCTCGTTCGCGGCGATGTATCTGATGAATTTCAGCCTCGACAATCTGTCGCTGATGGCGCTCACCATCGCGGTCGGTTTCGTGGTCGATGACGCCATCGTTGTTGTCGAAAACATCTATCGCCACGTCGAGCATGGCGAGCGGCCGTTCGAGGCAGCGCTGAAAGGCTCGCGCGAGATCGGCTTCACCGTCCTGTCGATCTCCTGCTCGCTCATCGCGGTGTTCATTCCGCTCCTGCTCATGAGCGGCATTATCGGCCGCCTGTTCCGCGAGTTTGCGCTGACCGTGACCGCCTCCATCGCCGTGTCGGCGCTGGTGTCGCTGACGCTCGCACCGATGATGTGCGCGCGCTTCATGCACCGTGAATCCGAGAGCCACGGCCGCATCTATCGCGCGATCGAAGCGGGTTTCGACGCCATGCTGTCGTTCTACCGGCGCACGCTCGGCGTCGTGCTGCGCCATCAGGCGATCACGCTCTGCGTCTTCTTCGCCACCATGGCGCTGACCGTGGTCATGGCCTACGAAATTCCGAAAGGCTTCTTTCCGATCCAGGATACGGGAATGCTGCAAGGCTTCGCCGAGGCCGCGCAGGAAACCTCGCCGCACGAAATGATGCGGCTGATGCACAATATCGGCAATGTGCTGTTGCAAGACCCCAACGTGCAGGGCTTCGGCTCGTTCACCGGCTCGACGGGAGTGGCGAATTCGGCCAATACTGCCCGCTATTTCATCGTTCTCAAGCCGCTCAACCAGCGCAAGCTCAAGGCGTCGCAGGTCATCGACGAATTGCGGCCGAAACTCGCCAGGCTCGAAGGCGTCAATCTGTTCCTGCAGCCGACGCAGGATATTAATGTCGGCGCCCGCATCGCCCGCGGCAGCTTCCAGTACACGCTCCAGGACACGAATATCCAAGAGCTGGACGAGTGGTCGCAGAAGCTCCTCGAAAAGCTGCGCACTTTGCCGCAGCTGGCCGACGTCACCTCCGACCTCGCCGCGAGCGCGCCGAAGCTGCAGATTACGATCAACCGCGATCAGGCGGCACGCTTCGGCATTTCGCCGCAGACCATCGACGACACGCTCAACGACGCTTTCGGCCAGCGCGAGATCGCGCAATATTTCACCCAGCTCAAGACCTACTTCGTCGTGCTGGAAATCCTGCCCGGGCTGCAGAAGGATCTGTCCACGCTCGACCGGCTCTACGTGAAGTCGCCGCTGACCGGCGGCGCGGTGCCGCTGTCGTCGCTGGTCGATATCGACAGCAAGGGCGTGGCGCCCCTGCTCATCTCGCACCAAGCCCAGTTCCCTGCCGTCACCATCACCTTCAACCTGAGGCCGGGCGTTTCACTCGGCGAGGCCGTCGACGCTGTGAACAACGCCTCTCGCGACGTCGGCATGCCGTCGGCCGTGATTCCGACTTTCCAGGGCAATGCCCAGGCGTTCCAGACGTCGCTGCGCAGCGAGCCGGCCTTAATCGCGGCCGCGCTGATCGTCGTCTACATCATTCTCGGCGTCCTCTACGAAAGCTTCATCCATCCGCTGACGATCCTGTCCACCCTGCCCTCGGCCGGCATCGGCGCGCTGCTGGCGCTTCGGCTGGGCCGCATGGATCTTTCGGTCATCGGCATCATCGGCATCATTCTTCTGATCGGCATCGTCAAGAAGAACGGCATTATGCTCGTCGACTTCGCCGTTGCCGCCGAGCGTGAACGGCACGCCGAGCCGCTCGATGCGATCCGCGAAGCATGCCTGCTGCGCTTCCGCCCGATCCTGATGACGACGGCCGCGGCCATGCTCGCCGGCATTCCGCTCGCCATCGGCAGCGGCGCCGGTTCCGAAATGCGCCAGCCGCTCGGTTATGCCATGGTCGGAGGCTTGGCGCTGAGCCAAGTGCTTACGCTCTATACCACGCCCGTGGTCTATCTCTATCTCGACCGGCTGCAGACCTGGCTGTTCGGCCCGCGGCGCGGTCCGATCGACGAGGCCGAAAACGAGCCGGTCCGCGCGGTGGCGGCCGAATAATCTTCTCGCCCGACCGCGCGTTAGGCGCGCGCCTCAAAGATCATGTTGAACGGCGTTTCGGTCGCGCGGCGGAACCGCGTGAATCCTGCTTCGGTCGCAACCTGCCGCAGTCGGCGCTCGCCCGCCTGCGCGCCAAGCCCAAGCGCGACTTCCTGGGAAAGCGACGCCGGGGTACAGATAAATGTGGAAGCCCCGTAGAACACGCGCCCGACCGGGTTCAGATTGTCCTTGAGATCATCGTGCGCGAACGGCTCGACGATCATCCAGACGCCGTCTTTCGCCAGAGTCTCCTTGACGTGCTTGCCCGCGCCGACCGGATCGCCCATGTCGTGCAGGCAATCGAAGAACGCCACGAGATCGTAGCCGTTCGCCGCAAAGTCCTTGGCGGTGGCCCGCGCAAAGGTGGCGCGGTCGCCGACGCCGGCCTCCTCGGCCAGAGCCTTGGCGCGCTCGATCGAGGGTACGTGATAGTCGAAGCCGAAAAACGTGGACTTCGGATAGGCCTTGGCCATTACGATGGTGGAAGCGCCATGGCCGCATCCCACATCGGCCACCTTGGCGCCCGCCTTGAGCCTGGCCTCGAGGCCGTCGATCGCGGGAATCCAGCTTGACGCAAGATTGGCATTATAGCCGGGCCGGAAGAAACGCTCGGTCCCGGAGAACAAGCATTTCGAATGCTCGTGCCAGCCGACTCCCTTCCCGGTCCGAAAGGCTTCCGCGACTTTGGGCTCGTCCAAATAGGTCGACTGCACGACATCGAAGGCGCCTGCGAAAAACGCCGGCGAGCCCTCCTCGGCAAAAGCCATTGCTTGTTCCGGCGAAAGGGCGAACGTGTTCGTGTCGGCTTGATAGTCGACATAGCCGGACGCCGCCTGACCGGACAACCATTCGCGCACATAGCGCTCATGCAGACCGGTCTTTTTTGCAAGCGCGGCCGGCGTGACCGCGGCGCCGTCCGCCATGGCTTTATAAAGTCCCAGCCGATCGCCAAGCAGGATGCTGGCGCCGGCCAGCGAAGCACCGAGATCACCGACCAGCTTGCCCACAAGCGCATTCAACTTGTCATGGTCTAGCTCACGCATGGCGACTTCCTCCTCGAATGCAAATGCACGCTACGACGGGGAACACGAGCCGGTTCCGCCAATGGCGCATGATGAATGGCTACTATGGCGCGGCGGACCTTCTTTCTGAGAATGTCTTGGGTCTGCCGCAATGTCCGGCAATGCGGCGTCTCGGTCGTGCCGACAATCGCGCCGCAAAACACACAACACTATACTGGAAAATTCGCCGCGATGCTGCGACGGCGGACACGCTTGCGCCGATGGAACTCTACCGGTTTCAGTTCGCGATCAGCCTCGGCCCCACAATTCCTTGCTGGCAAGCTTGGCGCCTCGCGCCAGTGCGTCGAGCTTCGCCCACATGACGCTGGGATGCACGCGGCGATAGAACGGCCCCTGCGCGAAGCCGCAATCGGTGCCTGCCAACAGGTTCTCGCGGCCGACCAGTTTGGCGATGCGGACGATGCGTTCGGCGACAAGTTCCGGATGCTCGACGACATTGGTGGCGTGGCTGATGACACCGGGAATCAGCACCTGGTCTTTGCGGAGCTTCGCGGTTTCCCACACCCGCCATTCGTGCTCGTGACGCGGATTGGCATTCTCGATGACCAGCGCGCCGACCTTCATGCCGAGAAGGAGATCGACGATATCTTTGAGCGGCACGTCGGAGGTATGCGGACCGGGCCAGCTGCCCCAACAGACGTGATAGCGGATGCGGTCGGCGGGCAGCCCGGCAATCGCATCGTTGAGCACGTCGACTTGCAGCGCCAGCCATTTGCGATAGTCGGCAAAGCTCGCCGGCGGCACCATGCGGTCATACGTGACCGCGGCCCGCGCATCGTCGAGCTGCAGCACAAGGCCCGCATCGATGATCATCTTGTATTCGGTGTGCATCGCCGCGCCGATGGCGCGAATGAGATCCTCGTCGGTCTTGTAATATTCGTTCTTGCGGTCCGGGATGACGCTTGCGGGCGCAGCCACAGGCAGGAACGCGTCCTCGACCTTGACATCCTTCAACGCCGCTTTGAAATTATCGATGTCGCGCTGCAATTCGGCCTGGCCGGTATAGGCGATCGGTCCGGTGCAAACCGCTTCCGTCGTCGTCGCCACATGCTCGCGCGCATCGAGCTCGGCGTAGAACGCGGCGAATTTCTCGCGGTCGACGCCGCGCATGAAGGGATTGGCGCCCTGCTTGATCGGCCGCCGCTCGAAGCCGCTGAGCCGCTCCAGCACATATTGCGACCAGCTGATCGACTTGCCGAACTCGCCGTCGGAAACAACGTCGACACCCACGTCGGCCTGCTGGCGCACCACTTCGGCGACCGTCTTTTTGAGGCACGCCTGATAGGCGGCTTCGTCGTAGGGCTTGCCCGCCTGCTTCGCCCGCAGGAAATCCTGCAATTCCGCCGGCCGGATCAGGCTGCCGACATGGGTGGTGAGGATGCGATCGGTGCTGCGCTTCATTCCAACTCTCCGAGACGCCAAGCGGGTAGCGAAGAGAGCCTTTGACCATCATTTGCCGCGGCTAGGCAAGACGCCGTTCGTCCAATGAAGCTATTGGGCAATGGCCCAACCGGGGTTGCGGCAATTATGGTGCGCCGGTGCGGTTAAGCCGCAGTGCGCGCGCTGCGGCGGATACCGGTTGCGGCTCCGGCGTCGGCGGCACGTTTGGCGCGGTCGAGAATGAGCTCGATCGAGGCCAGTTCGACGCGATTGCGGCCGTTATCCTTGGCGCGATAGAGCGCATGGTCGGCTTGCGCGAGCAGCGCCGAAACGTCGAGAACGGCGTCGTAGGTAATGACGACGCCGACGCTCACGGTGCCGACCACCGGCCGGCCGTCGATTTCACGCGTGGCATCGGCAAAGCTGCGGCGGATATCGTTGGCCACCGCCAGTGCCCGCTCCCGCGGCGCGTCGACCAGGAGCGCGGCAAATTCCTCGCCGCCGAGCCGGCCGAACAGATCGGTCCGGCACATGCAGCTGCCGGCGGTTTCGGCAAAGACCTGCAGCACGCGGTCGCCGACGGCATGGCCGAAGCGGTCGTTGATCGATTTGAAATTGTCGAGATCGAGCAGCATCACCGCGATCGGCCGCGGGTCGCTCGCCTGGCGCTTGAGCTGCAGCGCGGTATCCTGGAAGAAGGCGCGGCGGTTGGGGATGCCGGTCAGCGGATCGACCAAGGCCGCCGTCTTGTGGCGATATTCGGTGCGCTCCTTGGCCATCGCCAACAGGATGAAGGCAATAGAGATGGTGAACAGCAGTGCCTCGAAACTCAGCACGGTGAGCCACACGCTTTCGAGCACGGTATTGCCCGGCGGCAACGCCGACAGCACGGCACCGAACGGCGTGCGCAGCAGGTACAGCGCACCATGCGCGAACAGCATGAAGATCGCGGGCCAGCGCGACACCAAAGGCTCACTGCGCCCGCGCCAGAATTCATAGGCCGTCGCCCAGGTATAAGCCGTTACGATGCCCGAGCTCAAAAGCGCGCGCATGTCCCAGGACGAGGCGACGCTCGGCAACCGGCCGACGACGAGCCACAACGCCGCCCCGGCGAACAGAAGGATCGGTTGTGGCCGGCGATGATCGAACACCCGCGCGCCGGTCCAAGTCAGCGCGAAGGCGGTGAACAGCATCGCATTGGCAAGATCAATCGAGATCAGATCCGGCGCGGTGCCATAGGTGCCGAACAGCGCGATCGACGCGGCGCGCAACAGGTCGGCAAAGCCCCACCACGCCACGGCATGGATCGAGGTGTTTTGCACCCAGGCGAACAGCAGAAGCAGACCGAGGATCGCTTCCACATAGATCGTAACCAGGAATAGAGTATTGACGTCGAGACTCATTGCCCGCAACCGACTTGCCCCGGCCGGAGCATGCTGCTCAAAAATGCCCTTCGCGATGCGGCTTAGCGGCTCCGCCGGAAACAATCAGTGAATAGCGTCGCGGGCAGGTCCGCTTTGCGGCAATATGGTTTCGGCGGTGTTTCGTTTAACAGAAGAATTTCACCTAGGCTTGTTTCCAAGCTATTGATTATCTACGTTTCTTCAGTCGCACTGCGCTGCCGGGAAAGCAGAAAATGCAGGTACGAAACGGAATCATCGAGGCCATCGGCAATACACCATTGCTGAAACTCAGACGTGTGTCGGCCGCCACCGGTTGCACGATCCTCGGCAAGGCCGAATTCATGAATCCCGGCCAATCGGTCAAGGATCGCGCCGCGCTGTTCATTATCAAGGATGCGGTGAAAAAGGGCGAGTTGCGCCCCGGCGGCGTCGTCGTCGAAGGCACTGCCGGCAATACCGGCATCGGGCTGGCGCTGGTCGGCAACGCCATGGGCTATCGCTCGGTGATCGTGATCCCGCAGACGCAGAGCCAGGAGAAGAAAGACACGCTGCGGCTTTGCGGCGCGGAACTGATCGAGGTGCCGGCCGTGCCCTATGCCAACCCGAACAACTACGTGAAGCTATCCGGGCGGCTCGCGGCACAGATGGCAAAGACCGAGACGAACGGCGCGATTTGGGCCAACCAGTTCGACAACATCGCCAATCGCGACGCGCATTTCGAAGGCACCGGACCGGAAATCTGGGATCAGACCGGCGGCAAGGTCGACGGCTTCATCTGCGCGGTCGGCTCCGGCGGCACGCTCGGCGGCATCGCGCTGGCGCTCAAAGAGCGCAACAAGGATATCCGCATCGGCCTTGCCGATCCGATGGGGGCCGCGCTCTACAGCTTTTACACCACCGGCGTATTGAAATCCGAAGGCTCCTCTATCACCGAAGGCATCGGCCAAGGCCGCGTCACCAAAAATCTCGAAGGCGTGCCGATCGATGTCGCTTATCAGATCCCGGACGACGAAGCGGTGCCGATCGTCTTCGATCTGCTCGAGCACGAAGGGCTTTGCCTCGGCGGCTCGTCGGGCATCAATGTCGCGGGCGCGGTGCGGCTCGCCAAGGAGCTTGGGCCGGGCCATACGATCGTGACCATCCTTGCCGACTATGGCACGCGCTACCAATCGAAGCTGTTCAACCCGAGCTTCCTGCGCGAGAAGCATCTGCCGGTGCCGGAATGGCTCGAGCGAAAATCCAACATTCCCGTGCCTTACGAGAAAGTTTGAATGCCCGCTTCGATTACGATGAAACTTGCAAGCGGCGGATCGGGAACTTACGCGACGCTCCGCCATTGAGGTTACGCATGCTCAGAACAGACAACACCCCACCGCCCTCGCCCACCAGCCGCTTTCTGGTGTCGACCGAATGGCTCGCCGAGCGATTGAACGATCCCAACCTCATTCCCGTCGACGGCTCCTATTTTCTCCCCATCATGAAGCGCGATGCGTTCGCCGAATATCGCGCCGAACATATTCCCGGCGCGGTCTTTTTCGATATCGAAGCGGTGAGCGATCATTCGACCGATCTGCCGCACATGATGCCGGGGCCGAAGCAATTCGGCGATGTAATCAGCGCGCTTGGCATCGGCGACGGAGATACTGTCGTGGTTTATGACAGCACCGGACTGTTTTCCGCACCGCGGGTATGGTGGACCTTCCGCGTTTTCGGCGCCAAGTCGGTTTACATCCTCGACGGCGGCTTGCCGAAATGGAAAGCCGAAGGCCGTCAGGTCGTCGGCAGCGAGACCAAGCGTGCGCCAAAGACCTTCACCGCCGATATGAATGTCGGCGCGGTGGCGCTGCTCGACGACGTGTGCATGGCGCTCGCCGACGGCAGCGTACAGGTGGTCGATGCCCGCTCGGCCGCGCGCTTCGCCGGCAAGGCGCCGGAGCCGCGGCCCGGGCTGCGTTCAGGCCATATGCCGCGCGCGTTCAACGTGCCTTACGAGAAGCTGCTCGAGAACGGCCGACTGGTGTCGCGCGAGCGCGCCGCCGCGGTGTTCAAAGAGGCCGGCGTCGATATCGACAAGCCGATCATCACCTCCTGCGGCTCCGGCGTGACGGCGGCCGTGCTCACTTTCGCGCTGGAATCGCTGGGTAAGACGCCGCGAGGCCTCTATGACGGCTCCTGGGCCGAATGGGGCTCGCGGCCCGACCTGCCGGTCGAGCGCGACGAATAGGCGGCGGCCACCGGCGCTGCGCTGCAGCGCAGCATGCGTTGAGAAAAAATATGATGCGGAAGGCGGCATTTGCGGAATAATTCGGCCGTATTTTCCGTTATGCTGCGTAGATGATTTTCCGGCAGCTTTTCGACAGCACGTCTGGCACTTATACCTATCTCCTCGCAAGCCGGCAGGGCGGCGAGGCCCTGATCATCGATCCGGTTCTGGAGAAGGTCGACCGTTACCTTCAGCTCGTGCGCGAGCTCGATTTGAAGCTGGTCAAAGCGGTCGACACCCATCTGCACGCCGATCACATCACCGGCCTCGGCGCGCTGCGCGACCGCACCCATTGCGTCACCGTGATGGGCGACCAGAGCAAGGCCGACGTCGTGTCCATGCGCGTCGCCGAGGGCGACCGCATCGACATCGAAGGCGTCCGCCTCGACGTGCTCTATACGCCCGGCCACACCGACGACAGCTATTCGTTCGTGTTCGACGACCGCGTCTTCACCGGCGATACGCTTCTGATCCGCGGCACCGGGCGGACCGACTTCCAGAATGGCAATCCGCGCGCACAATACGAATCGATCTTCAACAAGCTGTTGAAGCTGCCGGACGCGACGATGGTCTTTCCGGCGCACGACTACAAGGGCGAGACGGTCTCGACTATCGGCGAAGAGAAGCTGTTCAATCCGCGGCTCAAAGTGAAGTCGGCGGATGAATATGCCGAGCTGATGAACAATCTGAACCTGCCCAATCCGAAAATGATGGACGTCGCGGTGCCGGCCAATATGCATGTCGGCCTGCACCAGGAAGATGTCGCGCGCAAAGGCTGGGCGCTGACGGCCGCCGACGTTATCGGATCACACGGCCGCCCCGACATTGCCATCGTGGATTTGCGCGAGAAAAGCGAGCGCGAGAAGCACGGCATCGTTCCGGGCTCGCTGCATTCGCCCTATAAGAACTTGCAGGACGAGATCGCTGCCGGCGGCATGCTCCACGAGCTCGCCGTCACCTCCGGCAAGCAGATCGTGTTCTTGTGCGCTTTCGGCGAGCGCTCGGCGATGGCCGTGCAAGCCGCCCAGGACGCCGGGCTCAAAACCGCACGCCACATCGCCGGCGGCATCGATGCCTGGAAGAAGGCCAACGGGCCGCTGGCGCACCGCTGAGTGAGCCTATTCGACCTTTATCCCCGCCGCCTTCACCAGCGCGATATTCTGCGTGACCTCTTTTTTGATCAGCGCATCGAATTCGGCCGGCGACAGCGGCATCGGCTCCATGCCCTGCGGCTTGAGTTTGTCGACGACGGCCGGGTCGGCCAATGCCTTTTGCGTCTCGGCGCGCAGCCGCTCGAGGATCGCGCGATCGGTCTTGGCCGGCACGAACATACCCATCCAGAAGTTATAGTCGGAATTCGGATAACCGAGCTCGATCGTGGTCGGCACGTTCGGCAGTGACGCCGTGCGCTTCGGCGTGCACACCGCGAGCGCGAGCAGCTTGCCGTCGGTGATGAACGGCAAGGCCGAGGGCACGCCCATGCAGGCGAAATCGACGCGTCCGGTCATCACCTCCGTGATCGCCTCGACGCCACCCTTGAACGGCACATGGGTGGCATTGAACCCGGCGCTGATGCGAAGCCGTTCGGCGGCAAGATGGGTCGCGCTGCCGACTCCCGCCGACGAAAAGGTCATGTTGCCGGCCTTCGCGGCGGTGACCAGCTCCTTGAGCGTCTTGATGCCTTTGGACGGCGCGATGATGACGACATTCGGCACGCTGCCGAACGGAATGACGCCGGAGAAATCGCGCACGACATCATAGGATGCGTTGGGATAGATGGCCGGAGCCGACGTGTGCGCCGAGGCGTTGACCAGGATCGTATAACCGTCCGCCGGCTGTTGCGCGACGAAGGCGCAGCCGATGGTGCCGCCGGCCCCGCCGCGGTTTTCCACGACGATCGTTTGGCCGAGTCGTTGCGACAGCGGATCGAGCACGACGCGTCCGACTATGTCGACGCTCGAGCCGGCCGAGAACGGAATCACGGCGCGGATCGGATGCGACGGCCACGCCTCGTCGGCACGAGCCATTCTCGTCAAAGCCGGCGTCGAAAATGCGGCAATGGCGGCTTGCACAAATCCGCGGCGCGTCGTCATAGGCGTTCCCCTCACTCATTATGATCGTCGTTTGTTCAGGCGGGCGCAGCATCGAGGAAGGCCCGCGGGAAAGCAAGGGATTACCGAATCGGCCGCAGACGTCGCGGCACACGTGTCGTGCGACATTATGAAAGACGAAAGCCGCAGGACCGGGGGCAAATGGTCCTGCGGCTTCGCTGCAAGCGCCCGCTGCAGGGAGGGGAAAATCAGCGGGCGCCGGTAATCTCGGTCTTTGTTGTCAGAGCTGCGAACCGTCGTCGCCGGCGGCCGGGCTGCCATTGTCCTGATTGAACATGCGATGATGGAAGCCCCAGGCGCCGCCGGGGCGTTCCTCGGGGTTGCCGCGGCCATAGCCTTCGCCGAAGCGCCGCCAGTGCTCGAAACGCGGATGATGCGGGCGCAGCATGCGGGCGAGCATGATGAACCGGTGCTTCTGGGCGTCGTCAAGGCTCTGATAAAGCGGCGCGCCGGCGTCGGCGACCTTCTTCAGCGCCGCACTCGTCTTCGCCATATTATCGGCGCGGCGCGACAGCCGGTCGAACGGCGATATCGGCTGCTGTGATTGCTGTTGGTCTTCCGCTTCCCGCGCCTTGATGCGATCGATGCGCAATTGCGCCATGTCGCGCACCGCCTGTTCGAAAGTCGGCCAGTTCTTGGCCTGGTCGGGTGTCAGTTCGAGTCCCGCCTTCATCGCCGCGATCCGCGCATCGGTGAATGCAGTGACATCGGCCGCGCTTGGGCCGCGATGGAACGCGGCGCGCTGTGCGTCGGCATAGAAGCCGCGAGCCTCCGAAACGTCAGGGCTTTGTTGGGCGTAGACGCCTTGCTGCGCATAGACCAACCCTGAACCGGCGACGGCCAGAAGCGCCGTTGCGGCAATGACCGGCTTTAACATGTGATCCTCCACACTCCGAAGACATTCGGACGTGCGGCAATCAAACGACCGGCGCAGCAACAAGACAAGTTAAACATTCTTCAGGTTGAAGCAGTTGCGAGATTACGGCTTTGTAATCTTGCGCGGCACGATATTCGCCGCAATTTTTTGATCGCTAGCGGATCGTCGGCCGGATCCACACCGCCATGCATGTCGGGGCGCAGCCCGGCATCAGCGCAGTATCTGCTGCAGGAACAGTTTGGCGCGTTCGTGCTGCGGATGCTCGAAAAAGTTCTTTGGCGAATCGATTTCGACGATCTGGCCGTCGTCCATGAATATGACGCGGTCGGCGACCTGCCGGGCAAAACCCATTTCGTGCGACACGACCAGCATGGTGATGCCGTCATTGGCGAGCCCGACCATGGTGTCGAGCACTTCCTTCACCATTTCGGGATCGAGCGCCGATGTCGGCTCGTCGAACAGCATGATCTTCGGGTTCATGCATAAGGCGCGCGCAATGGCCACACGCTGCTGCTGGCCGCCCGACAACCGACCGGGATATTTGTGTGCTTGTTCGGGGATTTTGACGCGCGTCAGAAACCGCATCGCCAGTTCCTCGGCGTCCTTTTTCGGCATGTGGCGCACGCGGATCGGCGCCAACGTGCAATTTTCAAGAACGGTCAAGTGCGGGAACAGATTGAACTGCTGAAATACCATGCCAACGTCGCGCCGCACGGCAATGATCTGCTTCGGGTCATCGGTGAGCTCGATGCCGTCGACGATGACGCGCCCGAGCTGCCAATCCTCCAGCCGATTGATGCACCGCAGCAGCGTCGACTTCCCTCCCCCCGACGGACCGCAGATGACGATGCGCTCGCCGCGCGCCACGGTCACATTAATGTCGCGCAGCGCGTGGAATTCGCCGTACCATTTGTGCAGGCCGACGACCTCGACGGCGAGCGAGCTATCGGTCTGATCTTTTTGTGCGTCGTTCGCCCCTTCGGCCATCAAAGATCCTCTACCGCGAGCCGTCAGCGCCGATGCGCGCGGGCGAGCCGCGCCTCGACCCTGCGCGCGTAGCGCGACATGCCGTAGCAGCACACAAAATAGAACGCCGCGGCAAAGGCATAGCCGGTGACGCTGGTATTGGGCGTCGCCCAGTTCGGGTCGACGCGCGCCGCCTCGATGGTGCGCAGGAAATCGAAGATGCCGACGATGAAGACAAGCGACGTATCCTTGAACAGCGCGATGAATGTATTGACGATATTGGGCAAGGTCACGCGCAGCGCCTGCGGCAGAATGACGAGCACCATCATGCGCCAGAAGGTGAGCCCAAGCGCCTGCGCGGCCTCGTATTGGCCGCGCGGCACCGAAGCGAGCCCGCCGCGAACCACTTCCGCCATATAGGCGGAGGCGAACATGGCGACGCCGATCAGCGCCCGCATGAGCTTGTCCGGCGCGAAGCGCTCCGGCACGAACAGCGGCAGCATGACGCTGGCCATGAACAGGACGGTGATCAGCGGCACGCCGCGGACGAATTCGATGAAGGCGATCGAAACCAGTCTGATCACCGGCCGCTCGGAACGCCGCCCGAAGGCAAGCAGTATGCCGAGCGGCAAGGACACCACGATGCCGACCGTCGCCACGACGATGGTGACGAGAATGCCGCCCCACATCGCAGTCGGCACGCCGACCAAGCCGATGAACGGTACGCCGCTCAACAATATGTAAGACAGCACGGGCAGCACGATGAAAAAATAGACGGCGCCAAGGTCGCGGCGCGGCGCCGACAGCCACGCGAGCCAGCCGATGCCGAAGGCGAGCGCGGCGAAAAACAAATCGACGCGCCAGCGTGCGGCTTGCGGATAAAAGCCATAAACGAAATAGGAGAACCAGGCGTGGATATAGGCCCAGCAGGCCCCGGGATCGGGATGGTCCGGCGTCGCCAGACACACTTCGCGATTATCCCCGGTCCAGACCGCGTCGAACAGAAAGAACCGCAGCAAAGGCGGGATTGCCCAGGCGAGGAACGCGGCGCAAATTACCGTCAGCGCGATGTTGAGCGGCGAGGAGAACAAATTCTCGCGCAGCCAGCCGATCACGCCGCGACGCAGCACCGGCGGCGGCAGCCGCTCAGCGGGCATCGCGCGCAGGAAGGTCGTGCCGGAGGCCGAAGTCATCATTTCAGCGCTCCGCGAGGCGCACCTTGTGCCCATACCAATTCATGAGCAGCGAGGTGAAAAGACTGATGACGAGATACACCGCCATGGTGAGCGCGACGATCTCGACGGCCTGACCGGTGATGAACAGAACGCTGCCGGTGAAGACCTGAACCAGATCGGGATAGCCGATCGCGACCGCCAGCGAGGAATTTTTGATGAGGTTGAGATATTGGCTGGTCAAAGGCGGCACGATGACGCGCATCGCTTGCGGGATGATGATCCGGCGCAGCGTCGTGCCGGGAAACAGGCCGAGCGCTTGCGCGGCCTCGATCTGGCCCTGCTGCACCGAAATCAAGCCAGCCCGCACCACCTCGGCGATGAAGGCCGCCGTGTAAACCGTCAGGGCCAGCAGGAGAGCGGCCAATTCGGGAAGAATTTCAACGCCGCCTTGCACATTGAAGCGGCCCATCACCGGGAAATTGAAGGACAGCGGCGAACCGACGCCGAGAAAAACCAGATACGGCACGACAAGAACAAGGCCGGCCACGATCCAACGGATCTGAAACCGCTGCCCGGTGCGATCCAGGCGGCGGCGCGCCCAGACATTCAGCAGAATGGAAGCGGCAATGCAAACGAGCAGCGCGACCAGTACGTAGCGGAAATTCACGGCGAATTGCGGCTTCGGCAGGAACAAGCCGCGATTGTTGAAGAAGCCGCCGCCAGGCAAAGTCATGCTGCCACGCAGTTGCGGCAGCGCTTTCAGCACCGCGTTGTACCAGAACAAGAGCTGCAGCAAGAGCGGGACGTTGCGGATCAGTTCGACATAACCGCCGGCCAGATGCGAGACCAGCCAGTTGCGCGACAGCCGCGCGATGCCGATGGCGAAGCCGAGGACGGTCGCAAAGACAATGCCCAGGCTCGCCACCAGCAGCGTATTGAGAAGGCCGACCCAGAACGCGTCGCCGAATGTCGAAGTGCTCGACGAATAAGGGATCAGCGTCTGGCTGATATCGAAGCCAGCGACATTGTCCCAGAAGCGGAAGCCCGAGGCGATATGCGCGGCCGCGAGATTGCGCGCCGCATTGACGCCCGCCGCATAGAGCAGGCCGACGACGACAACGACCAGCGCGACCTGCAGCACGACGCTGCCGAGCCGCCAGGCCCGGCGCGCGCCTGGGCGCACTTTCGCGCCAGATCCCGCATGGAGTCGCGCAACTTCAGCCATCGAGGCGACCGTGGACGTCAGCCTGGTCCGGCCCATCGATGGGCCTGCAAACCATCACGCAGCGACCCGCAAGCACAGCAGCCGGCGAGCGGCGCCTCAGCGGACTGGAATGCCGTATTGCAGGCCGCCCTTGGTCCACAGCGCGTTCAAGCCGCGCGCGATCTTGAGCGGCGAGCCCTGCCCGACATTGCGCTCGAAGCTTTCGCCGTAATTACCGACCGCCTTGATGATGCGCACGGCCCAATCGTCGGACAGCCCCATGCCGGAGCCGAACTTGCCCTCGACACCGAGAAGGCGGCGGATGTCGGGATTATCCGACTTCTTCATGTCGTCGACGTTCTTCTGCGTCACGCCGAGCTCTTCGGCATTGACCATGGCGTAGTGCGTCCAGCGCACGATGTCTTCCCAGTTATCGTCGCCCTGGCGTACCGCCGGGCTCAGCGGCTCCTTGGAAATGATCTCTGGAAGCACGATGTGGTCGCTCGGATTGGTCAGACGCAGCCGTTCGCCATAAAGACCGGAGGAATCGGTCGTATAGGAATCGCAGCGGCTCGTATCATAGGCCTTGACCGCCTCGTCGGCGGTCTGGAAGGTCACCGTCTTCAGCGACATGTTGTTGGCGCGGAAATAGTCGGCCAGGTTGAGCTCGGTCGTGGTGCCCTGCTGCACGCAGACCGAGGCGTCGTTCAATTCCAGCGCCGAATTTACCTTCAGCGATTTGCGCACCATGAAACCCTGGCCGTCGTAGAAATTGACGGCGGCGAAGTCGATCCCGAGCGTGGTGTCGCGCGACATGGTCCAGGTGGTGTTGCGCGACAGCACGTCGATCTCGCCGGTCTGCAGCGCGGTGATGCGGTCGGACGCGGTGAGCGGTACGAATTTGACCTTGGTCGGATCATTGAAAATCGCGGCCGCGATGCCGCGGCAGAAGTCGACGTCGAAGCCGGTCCAGTTGCCTTGCGGATCGGGCCGGCCGAAGCCCGCGAGCGTGCCGTTCGCGCCGCAGATCAGCTGGCCGCGATCCTGCACTGCCTTCAGCGTCGCCTGCGCGGACGCCGCCTGTGCGCCCAAGATTTGGCTGCCGAAAATGAGAATCAGAACGAAGGCGAGTGCCGCAGCACCACGTTTCATGACATGACTCATAACTTTAGCCCTTCTGCATGAGGCGCGCGCTAAAGCCCCGCCAACGGGGCGCGCATAAGGCGAGTGATCCGTCCCGAACGATAAAGTGCCGATACACCAGTGGAGTGACAGTGCCGCATCTGAGAACGATCGCGCTGCAAGGTCAAGGGGTTGACGAAAAGGCCGGGTGTCGGGGTAATGGCGCGAACGAAAGGCGCACACGACCCCATCCGGGCCTTGCTCTGAGTGCGGGCCATCCGAAGCATCAAACCGAGATTTGCCGACATGAAAAAGAAGGGCAACGGCCAGAATTCCCATCGTGCGGCGACCAAGCTGGTCACCGCCGGACGCGACCCGGCCTCTTACCACGGCTTCGTCAATCCTCCCGTCTACCACGCCTCGACCGTGCTCTATCCGAGCGCCGAGGATTTTGTCGCCCACCGTGCGCGTTACCAGTATGGCCGGCGCGGCACCCCGACCACCGAAGCGCTGGAAGGCGCCCTGCAGGAATTGGAAGGGCCGAACTGCGCCGGCGTATCATTGTTGCCCTCGGGGCTTGCCGCGATTTCGGCCGCGCTTTTGGCGGTCGTGCATTCCGGTGACCATATCCTGGTCACCGACAGTGCCTATCAGCCAACGCGGAATTTTTGCGAGCAGGTGCTCAAGCGGCTCGGCGTCACCACGACTTATTTCGATCCGGTGATTGGGGCCGGGATCGCCGCTCTGCTTCAGCCGAACACGCGGCTGGTTTATCTCGAGTCGCCCGGCTCGCTGACCTTCGAGATGCAGGATACGGCGGCGATCGCAAAGGCCGCCCACGACAAAGGCGCGCTGGTGCTCATGGACAATACCTGGGCGACGCCGCTTTATTTCCGCCCGCTCGACCACGGCGTCGATCTCGTCATTCAAGCCGGAACCAAATATATCGGCGGCCATTCCGACGTGATGCTCGGCACCGTCTCGGCGAATTCGGCGACGGTGGCGGCGCTGAAAACCAGCGTGCGATTGAACGGCCTGTGCGAAGGACCGGACGACGTCTATCTCGGTCTGCGGGGACTGCGCACAATGGCGGTGCGGCTCGACCGGCATTTTGAATCGGGCGTCGCGGTGGCAAAGTGGCTCGAAGCGCGGCCGGAAGTGTTACGCATGCTCCACCCTGCTTTGACCAGCCATCCGCAGCACGCGATCTGGAAACGCGATTTCACCGGCGCCTGCGGCCTGTTCAGCATGGTGCTGAAGCCGGTGCCGCAGAAAGCCGTCTATGCCTTTCTCGACGAACTCGAACTGTTCGGCATCGGCGCCTCCTGGGGCGGCTATGAAAGCCTCGCCATTCCGTTCGACTGCGCCGCCATCCGCACCGCGACCAAATGGACGCCGGGCGGACCGACGGTGCGTTTCCATATCGGGCTCGAGGACGTGGACGATCTCTGCGCCGATCTCGCTCGGGGATTTACGGCGATGAACGCGGCGATGTAATGCTATGAACGTTCCATCAGACAAATTGTCTGATCAAGATATTCGTGCACCATTACGTATACTTACTCTCCCGACCAATGAAGTAACAAAACGCGGACAACAGGAAAAAGCCAGCACCAGCCGCCATCAGGCTATAAAGAAAATAATGCTCGGCGGCTGTAAGATAGACGATGGAGCCGTGTGAATTTAACGGGAAAATTCCTCCAGCTTCCGGCATGTAGATTTTCGGTCTATGCCAATCAAAGTAAACCCAAACAAAGACTGATGTGTTCCAGAATACGAATGCCAGTACGCCGGTCACTACTTTCGTGATTTTCCACATGATAGAGGTCATCATACTCAAGCTTGCGTGAGTGTAATGTCACATCAACTGTGCTGAAAGCGCTCGCACCGCTCGTGGTTACAAGTCTATGACTGTTGCGCCGCCTCTTTACGATCGCGCACCACGAAATAGAGATTGCGTGCATAGACGAAGAACGAGAACGATTGCCCGGCGATGAATACGGCGTCCTTGCGGTAGAGCGCATAGACCAGAAGCAGCGCGCCGCCGCCGATCGAGAACAGCCAGAACGCCGTCGGGATGACGCTGTGTCCGGCGCGCTCCGACGCGATCCATTGCACCAGGAAGCGCGCGGTGAAGAAGAGCTGGGCGACGGCGCCAAGCAGCACCCACCAATCGAGCCGTGTGACAAAGACGTCCGACAGATAGGCGCCGACAGCGTGCGACATATCAACGAGCAAGGGTTATCTCCTTGGATTGCGGAACGCGCTTCTTACGCCGGACGAGCCACCAGACGCCGGCGAGATCGAGAATGCCGACCCAAAGCCGGTCGAAGAAACCGTAATTCGATACGCCGGAATGGCGCGGCCGGTCGACGACGTCGACATAGCCGATGTCGAAGCCGTCGCGGCGCATGAGCGCCGGCAGAAAGCGATGCAGCCCGTCGAAATAAGGCAGCGCCAGGAACATGTCGCGCCGGAACGCTTTCAGGCCGCAGCCGGTATCGCGCGTGCCGTCCTTGAGCACCGCGCCCCGCACCGCATTGGCGATGCGCGACTGCAATTTCTTGAACCCCGTCGCCTTGCGGCCGACGCGCTGACCGGCGACGAGACCGATCCTGGGAGCGCCGTCCTCCAGCACGGCGATCAGCTTCGGGATGAAGGCCGGGTCGTTCTGGCCGTCGCCGTCGATGGTCGCGACAATATCGCCGCGCGCCGCGGCAACGCCGGTGCGCACCGCCGCCGACTGGCCGCAGGACTGCGCGTGCGTGATCTGGCGCAGCCAGGAATGCTGCGCCATCAGCCGCAAGAGTTCCTGCTCGGTGCCGTCGGTCGAGCCGTCATTGACATAGACGATCTCGAAAGCGCGCCCGCTGAGCGCAGCCGCGATCTCGGCGACGAGCGGCGCAATATTGCCGGCCTCGTTGCGCACCGGAACGACGACCGAGATGGCGGGGCGCGATGTCACCGGTAGATCTCGCCCACTGGGTTGCGGCATAGGGTTTTCGGGCATCGCCCTGGATTTGCTTTGTCTTGGATTTGCCGCACGCTTCTAAAGCGCATCCCACGCCGGTTCAATCCGAAGAAAGATCAAGCGAATTCATATAGTTAGGGTGACGGCCGGAGAACACCTCGTGCAAAGCGGCCTTGACCCGGCGTAACGACGGTCCGGGAAAGCTGCACAAATCGCGCGGGCTGAAGACGAGGCGGCGCGCCGCAAACCAGCGGCGCAGCAGAAACGCCCCCACGGCGCCGGTCAGCGCGCCGGCAACCACATCGCTTGGGTGGTGCGCAAGGACGAAGACGCGACTCGCCATGATGGTGATGGCGTAAATCCACATCACCGGGCGGGTGCGCGGCCAGACCGCGCCGACAGCGATTGCGGCCGCCACCGCCGTGGTCGAATGGCCGGACGGCATGCTGGCATATTCCGAACGCCAGATGAACGGCCGATAGGAAAACGGATCGTCGAACGGGCCGACGTAAGGCCTGGCGCGGCCGATGAATCGCTTGACGATGGTGACAAACAGGCCGGGCACGCCGATCGCCAGGAAGACAAACCCGAACCGCGCCGCAAGCGCCAGCAGCACGCCGCGCGACATATAGGACAATGCGGGCGAGACCATCGCCGCAAGGCAAAGCACGCCGACGCCGAACGGAACGAGAAACCAGCCGGACAGGCCGAAATCGGTGATCTTCTCGAAAGCGTCGCGAAACCATTGCGGTTCGTGGTTGGCCCAATTGCTCGCCGCGGTGTCGAAGGCGAACATCGCGATGACGACGACGACGAGTGTCGCGACCGATGCGGCGACCGCGGGCACATGCGGCCGCAGCATTTTCGCCGGCGGCGGTGCGGCGATGGCGCGCGTCCAGCGCTCGAGATTGGCCGCCGTATTTTGAAGGAACGCCTGTCCGATCTTTTTCGCAGCCGCGTCCGGAGTGTCCGCACTCACGGCGTGCTCGCCGACGAAAATACCGCGATCGTGAGCGGCCTGCCGACCGAGATATTATAACCGTCGATACGGGGGCCGCGGTCGTAGTGCAAGCCGATCGCTTCGGCGCGCAACGCGAAGGCACGCTCCTGCTTCACATCGACAAAGGCAAAGCGGCAACTGCCCTGGCGCAGAAAATCGGCGGCGCCTTCGGCATCGGTGAAACGGATCGCCGTGCTGGTGAGGAAAACCAGGCTCGGTTCTTCATAGCCGGCGCTCGCCGCGAGCGGATGTCCGCACGACGCATCTTTGAGCACCTGCGCGAGCGCGACCGCTGGAAAGCCCGCCGGGCTCAGCGAGGGCACCACGACGCCGTAGACGCCGAACGCCATCAGCACCGCCGCCGCTGCCGCACGCAGAAACGCGCGCTCGGCGCCATCGTCGTCATAGAGCCGCCAAGCGAACAGGCCGCAGACCACGGCGCCGGCAAAGAATGGCCAGGCCACGAATGCAAGACCGTGCGCGATCATCACCGCGCCGACAATGGCAAAGACGCTGACGATACCCGGCACCAGGAACCACCAGATGATGCCGCGCACGAGAAAAATGCGGCGCGACAGCACGCGCGTCTCCACCGCGCCCGCAGTGAGAATGGCGATGGCGGGATAAAGCGGCAGCACATAATGCGGCAGCTTGGTCACGACCAGTTCGAACACGATCCAGGACGGCACCAGCCAGGCCAGCAGGAACTTCGCCGCCGGCTCCTTGCGCACCGCCCAGACAGCGGGCGCCGCCAGCCCCGACAAGATCGAGGCGGGAAAGAAAGTGGCAAAGAACAAGACGAGATAAAGCCCTGGCGGTGCGCCGTGCGCTTCCTGCGAATTGGCGACCTTGGCCAGCATGTCCTCGCCGACGGAGGCGACCAGAAATTCGCGGCCGACCCGCATGTAAATGGCGATGAACCACGGCATCACGACGAGTAGGAGCCAGAACAGGCCCGGCACCGGACGCAGCGCCAAGAGCCAGCGCGCCGAGCGGTCGAGCACCGACAGCGTCAGCGCCGCGAGCCCGACGACCATCAGAATGAGCGGGCCCTTGATCAGGATGCTGACCGCGATCGCCGTCCAGAACACCGCGAGCAGTGCCCAGCCTGGCCGCTCCGTGCTCCCGCCCTGCGCGGCGAGATAGGCGCGCGCCAGGACAGCCATGGCCATCACCACGGTGAACAGCAGCATGGCATCGGTCTTGGCGAGCCGCGCCTCAACGCTGAGGATGGCGGAAGCCGACATCATCAGGCCGGCCAGCACCGCGCCGCGCCTGGAGACAAAGGCGAGCGCACACCAATAGGTGCAGAGCACCGCACCGACGGCGCCGATCAGGGACGGTACGCGGTAGAGCCAGATCTTGTTCCGCGCGTTGTGCAGGCCGAGCGCGCTTGCGGTGTTCACCACTGCCGCCTGCAGCCAATAGATGCCGACCGGTTTGCGATAGCGCACGTCGTCCTGGTAGCGGATGTCGATATAGTCGCCGGTCTCGATCATCTGCTTGGTGGCCTGGGCGAAATAGGCCTCGTCGCGATCGACCGGAGGGATCTGGAAAAAGCCCGGCAGGAAGGTGAGCAGCGAAACGAACAGCAGGACGACGACGGCGCCGCGATGCGACGCGGCGGCAAAATCAAAGATTCCCGAAAAGCCTTTGGATGGCCAATAGGACGCCGATGCCTCGGTGCTGGTCGTGCTCATGCCGCTTCGGATGTATTTGCGCTAAACCGCTGGCCGACAATAGAGAAATCCGCCCCGCCGGGAAAGCTTGGCATTACTGGGCAGTGGTCCCCACAGCCGGCGTGATGGCCCCTAGCGCAGACGGGGCGCCCTCGTCCACCCGCACGATGACGCTGGCGGCCGAACCCGAAGCATCCGTCACCGTGACACGCGAGAAACCGGGGCCGGCGGGCGTGAAATAGAGGGCGCTGCTGCCGCCCTCGCGGTCGGCGCCTCGGGCCGGCACCCCATCGACCAGCACGGTGAGCGCCCCGACTGCGCCGGTCACTTTCAACAGGACCGGATCCGGCTTGCCGTCGGTTTCCGACAGATCGAGCCGTGCCCCATCCGGCGGAAACATGATGCGCAGCGGCGGTTGTGCAGTGGCGCCTGCCAAACGGCCCGGCTGAAAATGCCGCAGCGGCGGCGGCAGTTTGGCGTTGGAGGCAATGACCACGCTTGCGGGCGCGCGCGGCAAAGGCGCACGCGATCCTCCCAGCCGGGCGAATGCATCGAACAGGATCGGGGCCGCGGCCTCGCGGCCGATCAGGCCCGGCACCGGCGCGCCGTCAGGCCGGCCAACCCACACTCCAATCGTGTGCCTGCCATCGAAGCCGACCGACCAGGCATCGCGATAGCCATAGCTGGTGCCGGTCTTGAACGCGATGCGGCCGGGAACACCATTCTCCGGCGGCGGCACGCCGAGCAGCACATTGCTCACATACCAGGCCGCGGCCGGTTCCATGAGGCGGCGCGCTTGCGGCAGGTTCCCATCCAGGCGCTCCGTCAACGGCACGGCAAGACCGAGCCGCGCGATCCCGGAATAGAGCTTCACCAGATCGGCAAGCTTGATGCCGACGCCGCCGAGACCCAAGGCGAGCCCCGGCGCCTGCCCTTCCGGCAATGTCAGCGCGGCGCCGGCCTGGCTGAGCCGCGCGGCGAGACGCGCCGGGCCGACGCGATCAAGTACGGCGACCGCCGGCACATTGAGCGAGAATTGCAGCGCCTCGCGCACGCTGACGGTGCCCTTGAAACTGTGATCGAAGTCCTTGGGCGCATAGGCGCCATAGCTCACCGGCCGATCCTCGATCAGCGTCTCCGGACGGATGAAACCGTCCTCGAATCCCATGCCATAGATGAAAGGCTTCAGCGTCGAGCCCGGCGAGCGCACGGCCTGCACCATGTCGACCTGCCCGGCGCGCCGCGCGTCGAAATAGGCCGGCGAGCCGATATGCGCGAGCACCTGCCCGCTGGCATTGTCGACCACCAGCATGGCAAGCGACACATCCGGTCCGAGCGCGGCAGCGAGCCAGCGCCCGCGGTCACGTGCAAACTGCTCGAGATTGTGTTGAATCGTGGCATCGATCGTCAGCCGGATGTCGTTCGCCGACGAATCCTGAGCCTTGGCCTCATCGGCGGCATGCGGCGCCAGCATCGGCATCGCATGGCGCGCCGTCGGCACCGGCTGCGATTTGGCGAGCGCGATCTCGTCGGCCGGCACTTTGCCGGTCTCAGCGAAGCGATCGAGCACGCGATTGCGCGCGGCGCGCGCCGCAGCGGGGTTGCGGTCCGGCCGGCGCAGTTCCGGCGATTGCGGCAAAGCCACCAGAAGCGCGGCTTCAGCCAGCGTCAGCCGTTTCGGCTCTTTGCCGAGATAGACCAGCGACGCGGCGCGGATGCCTTCGATATTGCCGCCATAGGGCGCGAGCTCGAGATAGCGCGTGAGGATCTGATCCTTGTTCAAGACGCGCTCAATCTCGACGGCGCGCACCATTTGCGCGAGCTTGCCGACGAGGTCGCGCGGATGCTGACCTTCGATCAGGCGCACCACCTGCATGGTCAGGGTCGAGGCGCCCGAGCGCAAATGGCCGCTGGTCGCGAATTGCAAGCCGGCACGGATCACGGCAAGCGGATCGACGCCGTGATGCTCGAGGAAGCGCTTGTCTTCATAGGCGAACAGCACGTCGAAAAAACGCGGATCGACATCGGACACGGTCGCCCGCAGCCGCCAGCGACCGTCGCTGGTCGCATAGGCGCGCAGCAGCTTGCCGTTGCGGTCGAGCACCTGCTTGGAGAATTCGAGGTGCCGGCCGAGCGGCGCCGGACCGAGCGACCAGATCCAAGCGGAGGCGCCGGCAAGCAGCAAGAGGCAGGCAAGCGAAGCGCCAATCAGCGCGCGCCCCAGCCCAGTCCGCGTCATTGCGAGCCAACGGGCCCGGCCCGAAGCGGCCGGCCCGATGACAGGCTCCACGACGCGACCCGGGCGGCCGCGCCGCGACTGGATCGCCTCGTCGCTCTGCTCCTCGCAATGACGCGTCGAACTCATTTTCCGGTTGTCACTTCCACATTCTCGCTGTCGGTCCGGCCAAAGCGGTCCGGACGATACATGTCCTCGACGCTTGCCTGCGGCCGCACATATTTGCCGGGCGCCACCGCGCGCGCAACATAGGCGACCGTAAACACCGCCGGATCGTCCTTTTTGCGCTCGAAGGCCGCCGTAAAGCGGTCGTCGCGGAATTCGGTCGAAACCGGTTCGACAGCATCGGTGAGCCAGGTCAGCGTGTTGGTATCGCCGGAGGAAACGAGATGCGGATTATCGATCTCGAAGCCCGCCGGCAAATAATCCGCCAGAATGACGCGGCCGAATTGCGGCTGCGACTCGGTGATTTTCAGAACGACGACAAAGCGCGTGTTCTGCTGCACTTTGGACACGTCGAGCGGATCGCCGTCCATGGTGTAGTCGAGCCGCTCGACCTTGAAACCGTTCTCGGCGGCCGGCTCCGGCGTCAGCGGCGCGCCGCTGACCGTCACCACGGCTTTCACCGGGTCGTCGCCGCCATTGGTGACGCGCAGCGGATCTTTCAGATCGGCGGCCTGGATGGTGCGATAGAGCGGCTGGGTGACGGCCGCGCCATTGACGTCGAGCGCGATCTTGCCGGCGCTTTTCGCCATCGCGCTCGCAGCGAGGAGGAGCCAGGCGTCTTCCTGCGTCGAGGTCGGCTGCAGATAAGCGCGCGCCGCCTCGACGCGCTGCACCGCGCCCTGTACCGTCGCACTCGCGGCGCCGCCCTCGGACGCGAGCGTCACCAAAGCCGCAGCATCGCGCAAGGTCGAGCCGTAATCCTCACGGCTCGCCAGATCACGTTGCGGATTCGGCGCGATATCGGCCAGCGCCGCGGCATAGACGCGCTCGGCGCGGGCATGATCGCCGGCCATGGCCAACGCGGCAGCGATCTGCGCCTTCGCGATCGGTGTTTTCACCATGTCGAGCTTGGCGTCGGCGAGATAACGCAAGTCGCCGATCGGCGCCTGGCCGTTGCGTGCCAGCACGTAGAGCGCATAAGCGAGATCAGTGCCGTCGTTCTTCTCCACGTCGGTAAGATCGGCGACGGAATTGCGCAGCCGGTCAAGCGCGAGCTTGAACGCGTCGTCGGGCACCGCGAATTTATGCTCCCGCGCCCGCGTCAGAAAGTCGGTGACATAGGAATCGAGCCACACGTCGTCGCCGCCCGCGCTCCACAGGCCGAACGAGCCGTCGCTGCCCTGCCGCGCCAACAGTCCGTCGATCGTGTCGCGGATACGCTGCGCGGTATTCGGCTCGAGCGCCACATGCGCCAGACTTGCCAGATCGCTCATATAGAGCAGCGGCAGCGCCCGGCTCGTGATCTGTTCCGAGCAGCGGAACGGATAGCGGTCGAGCGCAGCGAGAAGTCCCGCAGCGTCGAGGGCGGTCGAGGAGCCGACCGAGACCGACACGCTGCCGGTGCCGGGCACAAGGTCGGCAAACATGTCGCTGGACAGCGTCAGGCTCTCGTCCTTGGCGAGCTGCTGCACGGTGCGGCGGGCCAGGATCTGCGCCGGCGGGCGCACCTGCAAAGTATAGCTGCGCGACAGCGCGTAACCGCCCGGCCCGCTGACGGCGACTTTCACCATGCCGCTGCCGGCTTTGTCGGCCGTGATCGGCACGTCGGCCGAGCCGCGCTCCTTGGCGCGCAGCGTCAGCTTCTGCGTCGCGCCGGCGCCCGCAATCACGGCATCGGCCGAGGTGACCGCAATGGTGTAATCGCCGGGCGCACCTTCGACATTGTCGAGATCGAGATGGACCAGCGAACGGTCGCCGGGGAGCAGGAAACGCGGCAGTGTTGCCGAAAGGACGACCGGATCGCGCACGGTGACATCCACCGTGCCCTGCCCGACCTTATCCTTGCTCCAGGCCACCGCCATGACGCGCACGGTGCCGGCAAAGTCGGGAATATCGAACGCGATATCCGCGGTGCCGTCCTTGCCGACGCTGACGATGCCGGAATAGAGCGCGACCGGTGGACCCGACGGCGGGCTGCCGTGCAATTCCGCGCCCTCGTCGCCGCCCGAGCGGATTTCGCCGCGGATGCCCTGCATGCCGTCGATCAATTGGCCGTAGAGATCGCGGATATCGGCCGACAGCGCGCGCTGGCCGAGATAATAGTCGGTCGCCGATGGCGGCTTGTAGTTGGTCAGATTGAGGATGCCGACATCGACGGCGGCGACCGCGACCCGCGCCTCCTCGCCGGCGGCGAGACCGGAGATTTTCACCGGGATGTGTAGCGCGGTATCCGGCCGCAACAGGGTTGGCGGATTCAAGGCGAGCGTCAGCGTTTTCGCCGCCTTGTCGATCGAGAACCATTGCACGCCGATGGCACGGCCCGGCATGCGCTGCGCCGGCGCGTCGAGCGGACGGCGCAATGTCGCGACGATATAGGCGCCGGACCCCCAATCGCGGCCGACCGGCACTTTCAGCTCGTTGGTGCCTTCCTTGACGGCCGCCGTCTGTGTGGCGAGCAGATGATCGCCGACGACATTGAGCGTGACCTGCCCGGCATTGCGCGCGGTGACGGCCACGGTCATCGTATCGCCGGCGCCATATTCCGGCTTGTCGAGCGCCACCTGCAGCATGTCCGGCGTATCGGCGTTGACGTCGACATACCAGCCGGCGTCGAAGTTCACCGAGGTGTCGGGACCGTTCGGATCGCTCGAGGCGACATCAAGGCGGTAGCGGCCGAAATTCACCGGCAGCGAAATGCGCCCCGGCTTGTCCGGCGCGACATCGATCGTACCGTCGGCGACGCGGGTCGTCGTCTTGACCGGCTGGAAATTCCACACGCCGTCGCGCTTATAGAACTGGTAGTGCGTCTGGATGCGCAGGAGCTGATAGTGCAGTCCGCGCTGCGCCAGCGCCTTGCCGTCGGGCGAGGCAACGATCACGTCGAAATTCGCGCTGGCCCCGTCGGCCAGCGACGTGCCTTGGAACAGCGGCTTGATGCCGATCATGTTCGCCGCGGGGGTGATCGGCAGCGTCAGCTTGTGCTCGACGGCGCGGCCGCCCGGCTCGTTCATGCGCACGGTGATGTCGGCCTGCAGCGGATGCGTCGTCGTCGGCAGCTTGTCGAGATCGACATTGAACGTCGCCTTGCCCGAATCGTCGGTCGACGGCAGATCGTCGAGCGTCTGCTTGGTCGGGTCGAGCTCGTCATCGGCGAGACCGAACGCGTAGCCGGCAAAGCCCGGACGTTCTTTCGCCGCCGAGATCGTGACGTCGCCGTCGAGATCGAGATTGGACGCCGGCGCGCCGTAGAGGAAACGGCCGGCGACATTCATTTCCGCCGCCGCGCCTTGGGTCAGCTGGTCGGCCTTGGAGGTGAGATCGAATTCGATGCGGTCCGGCACGTAATCCTCGACCAGAAAAGTGGTCTCCCCGATCGCCGGCAGCTTCGGATCGGTGAACGCGCGCACATGCCAGGTGCCGGTCGGCGCGCTGGCGCCGATAGGCAGCGCGAGCGCATGTCCGCCGAGGCCCTGATCGGCAATCTGCGTGCGCTTGTACTCGACGCCGTCGGGCCGCTCGACGACCAGCGTGAGCGGCACGTTCAGCGCGGCCGCGCCTTGCGGGTCGCGCAACAGCGCCGTGAGATAGACGGTTTCACCGGAACGATAGACGCCGCGTTCGGCATAGACGAAGGCATCAAGCCCGGTCGGCGCCGGCCGGCCGGCAACGCCGCGGTCGGTCAGATCGAAAGCCGAAGTCTGCAGATTGAGGAACGCGTAGTCGCCGCCTTTGGCGTCGGCGGCGGCAAGAAGAGCGGGTGCGGCCGCGCCTTCGCCGTTGGCAAGCCCATGCTCGAACAGCGCCTGCCCGGCGGCGTCGGTCTGGCGCGCCGCCAGGACTTCATTGCCGCGCGAGATCAATTTGATCTCGACGCCGCTTTTGGCCTGGGTGGTCGCCAGCGAATTGACGAAAACATGGATGCCGTCCTTGCCCGAGAAAGCGGTCAGGCCGAGATCGGAAACGATGAACCACTGCGTCGCCAACGCTTCGTAATTATTGTCGAGGTCCTTGAGCTCCTTCGGCTGCGCCACCATGACATAGACGCCCGGCTTGAGATCGCCGACCGCCTGATCCACCGGAAATGCGGTGGTGACCTCGCTGTTGAGCGCGGCCTTGGCATCGACGGCGAGCGTGCCCTTCCACACTTCCACGCCGCGCGAATTCTTCAGTTGGTCGATATCGGAGCGGCTCAGGCTGTTCTGGAAATCTCCGGCGCCGAAACCGCTGGTCGAGATGGTGTCGATCAGATTGCGGTCGCTGATGCGATAAACCTCGACCCAGACCGACTTGCTGTTGACGCTGACGACCGGAATGCCCTGCTGGCCGGTGCGCGGCAGCACATAGGCCGAGGTGGTAAAGCGCACCGACGGCTTGCGGTCGCGCACGTAGATGGCGAAGGCGGATGATTTCGACAGCGTCTCATGCACCACCGACGGCAGGCCGGCGCGCAAGGTCATCGTATAGGTCTGGCCGTGATCGAGGCCCTCGACGCAAAGCTGCTTGTCGGTGACCGACAGCGCCGGCTTGTCGATGCCGGCGACCGCGACGAAGGGCGAGAAATCGGTGCGCGCGGGCATGTCTTCGGAGAACTGGAAGCAGGCGCGCGGCGAAGCCGTGTCGGCATCGACCGTATAATTGAGCACGCGGAAGCCGTATTGGTCGCGCAGCCGCTCGTATTGCCCGCGCACCGCCGCGACCTCGCGCAGTTCGAGCGACAGCCGCAGCGCATCCAGCGCCGGCCGCCAGATCTGGCGCTGGCTCAACAGCGTGCCGAGAAACGCCAGACTGTCGGCCTCCAGGTTGCGGTCGGCGGCGCGCTGGTAGGCGAGATAGGCCGCGCTCGAAGCGCGTTCGAGCAGCATGGCGCGCTCATTGTCGTTGCCGGGTCGGATTTGCTGGATGGTGTGGGCGAGGCGGAGCCACGTCGCGGCATCGTTGGGCGCCGCGGCCACAATCTGATCAAGCACCGTCATCCCGGTGCGGAAATCGTTCTTGGCGAAAGCCGCGTCGGCATCGCGCTTGAGCTGATCGACCGGCTTCGCCGGCGTGCCGGCGTCGGACTTGATCTGCGCCTCGAGCTGAACCGCGCTGGTCGCCAGATCGTCATTGGTGAAGGGTTTGTCCGCGGCGGTGGCGCCAGTGGTCGCGCAGGTGCAGGCAACGGCCAAGCACGCGGCGAGAGCCGCAGCCGCAAGGCCGGCGCGAAAAAGCGAGAGCATGGAAAATCCTCCCAGGCGGGCATGAGAAAGAAGAGAAATGCAATCCGGCCCGCGACCAAATTTGAGGCAAAGATCGTGTCGAGGTCGTGACCGAGACAGCCGCCACAATCCGTAACCTTTTGCAAAACTTTGCCCACAAGTGTGCGAACAATTCCGGTTTGATCCCGCGCCTTAGTCGTTGACTCGGCAACAAGCGTTCACGGCGCACCGCAGCGGCATCCTTGTACCGGGCGACCGCCTCAACTGGACAAGCAGCGAAAATCAGCAACGGCCGGATCAATCGTTAGCACGGCTTCCGGCGTGGACATGGTTATCGACGCGGGCAATCATCGACGCGGAGAAGTGATGAGCCAAGCCGCACAGAACCGGGACCGGAGTCGACGCGCCATCTCGATGGCGATGACGCGCTCACCGCAGCGCAAGCAGTGACGCGGGACTTCGCATCGGATGCGGCGTTGCGCTGCTGAGCAAGCGCGGCAACTTGAAGCCGCGGAAAGGGTCCCAAGCGTTCAGAGCGGCGATCGAATCCGACATTCCTTTGTTGACCTCAGTAAGGATCGCGGATTCGTCTTTCACAATTCTGTCCGCCGAGACGAAGAAAATCGACGCATGGCGACTGTCCGTATTGACGTTCCGTAACGACGCGGTGGCCAGCGGTTCGGTCCAGCTGTTCGGTCATGGATGGCGATCGCGATCGCTACGGCGTAGTTGAGTGCAACGGTGGCTTGGCGATTAAATCAACACCGCGATTTCACGGGCGAGTCCTTCAAGCCTCCGGCCATACCGCATCGTTGTCCCGCAACGTTGTCCATCTCAGAATGGTCGATGGAGGCGGCCCAGCAGCCAGCCAACTCCGAGTGCGACAAGAGCGGTTGCATAGGGCTGCGTTTCGATGGTTTCTCGCAACAACGAGTCGAGTGTCTTTGCCGTTTGACGTGCCTTGTCGGCACCCTGACCATACAAATCCTGAGCTGCTCCGGCAGCCTGATTGAGCACGCCCTCTGCCTGTGTCTGCGCGTTCCCGGTAACGCGGCCAAATCCCTCCTGAACTTTCCCGCCGAAGTTTCGTGCGGTACCTTCGATCCGATTTTCATCCATGGCGATCTCCAATACCTGGAGAAACCCTCACCTCTTCACAAGGTTCCAATCAGACGGGGCGGCTCGCCGCAGCGCCGAGAGTTCGTGCAAAAATAGGACGCAAGTACGCGATCGTTGGATACAGGCCGTCAACCCCGCAAATTCGTGCCAAGAACCACGGCCTCAATCAGCAGTCCCGCCCAAGCGCGGCCGCCGTCGCGATCAAGGCTTGTGCTTCGACCTCGGCGCTCACGCACCGTGCGGCGCTGTCGCCGTAGATGATTCCAGCTCGCGCAGCCCGTCGGCCACCTACGGCACTGAGAGACGCCTCTGGATGGCAGTCACATTTCGCGCAAATCCGGACGAACGAGACCGAATAGGACGCTACCTTCCAATGCGTGTGCGCAGGGCGAAAGCGTATCGCGACAAGCAACGTTGCGCTCGACCGCCGCCCTCCGATTTCCCGACCAACGCCTCATGTTCCGCAAGGGGATAATGGGCCTTCACACCATATCTCTGGCGGCAAGTGGTGCTATATAGCGTCGGGGCCTGAGTACCCAAAAAGTACCCAGGCGTAAAAAACCCTTACGGCCCCGTAGCTCAGGGGATAGAGCAACAGCCTTCTAAGCTGAAGGTCGCAGGTTCGAATCCTGCCGGGGTCGCCAACACCTAACCTACGTTTGCCCTGCCGGTTTTGCGGAGAGTTTTGCAGGGTTACGAATAAGCGCTTTGGTTGCCGCGGCGCGCGCGACATAGCGCCGGATGATTTTTTCAACGTCCTCTTCGCTCCAAGCCAAAATCTCCGCAATGATCCGAATTGGAATTTCGGCGATATAGAATTTCGTCGCCGCTGTCCCGCGCAAATCATGGACATGCAGATTTGAGCCTTGCATTTTGGCGCGCTGCTTCGCGCGCGGCATGTCGGTTTCAAACCCGCTTAGCCGACCGCGATTTCGCATGTGTTTTTACAGTCGACTTTTGAACGCCCACCAGGATCGCCGCCTGACTCGCGCCGGAAATCTCGGAAACGACGGAAGCACATCAATTGCAATCGACGCGTCGGCCGGAGCGACTGCGGGCGTCATGGCCGCAACTTGACCGTCTATCGGCGCTCAAAATTGCACGCGAAACACATCCACATAAAAAAGCCCCGGCATTGCGGTACCGGGGCTAAGGTTGGTTGGGGAACCGCCGCATCAGTCCCTGCGGTGGTCCTTGCGCGAAGAACATACGAAAACCTTATCCGCCCCAACTACTGTGATAAATCCCAATCGGGGTCTCTATCCGGCGCACGGCAATAAAAAGCCCCGTCGAGGGAGATCGGCGGTGGTAAGACCTTCCTTGTCAAACAAATTGCCCGGTCAAACAAATTGCCTGGTCAGGCAAATTGCCATTGAGACGCCGAAGCCACCGCGACCGTGGTCGACCTGATCAACCCCATCCATTGTGACGGCCGCGGCAGACCAAAGCTAACTGCAAGCGCGAGCACCTTGACGAAAGCCCAGCCCGCAAAGCCCGACTGGCGCTCGAAATTGAGAAAACATGCAGCCAACACGAACAGCGAACTGCCGATGTGGGATGAAGACAGGTGGGATGAAGACAGGTGGAATGAAGATAGCTGCCACGCCGAGCCGAATGATGCTGAGACGAATGCGAACGCCGCGCAAAAGAAATAGCGAATAGCAGCACGCGCGCTGGCGCTAAGCTCGGCTCCATTGCGTTGCCCCAGCTTGCGCGATGACCTCGTTTATCTGATTCGGCTCGCGCCAAAAAGCCGTGAGTCTGCAGACAAACGCGCCAAGCGCATGCAGCGGGGGCGGACCTTTCGATCCGCCCCTTTGGGGCTATCTGCTGGCGGGGGCGACGGATGCCAGCAGATAGCGCTCGCCTTTGTGAGCCATGCCGCCGAATCTGACAAATTAAATCGCGTTCATGTTGTGACTGTGTGTTTCCGAAGAAACGCACCATCGTCTCGAATAGACATAACCACGAAGCAAAGACGTGGTGCCGATGACGGCGACTACGCGCGACGGTTGGCTACTGTCCGCCCTCTCCCGAAGCGGGCTGGCTTATCATTGAAAAATGCATGCGCCAGAACCTCGCATATTTTCATGAGAAAGTCTCGGTCATCGCCGGGGCAGCACTCTGCCGGCCTTCGCGTGCAAACACCACGTTGATGGTGGCCACCCGGCGACACGCCTGCACGGGTCTTCGCGGGCAATTTGTCTCAGTGTTCGTCGGCGCGGTTTGGATTACGTTGGGATCGAGCCCAGCGGCCGCCAAGGGTTGATCTACTTCCCCTTTGTAAAACGACCTAGCCACTGGGCTCACCATTCCTTGCAGCGGCGTCACTCACGCAATTGAGCGAGATTCAAAGCCCGCGGTTGCCGGAACCGTTATACCAAGTGCCGGCGCAGCCACCTTGTCATTCCGGCGAGCGGCGGCGGCGCCTGCGATGGCGGCAACGACGAAGAACCGGCCGGTTGAAGTTTCACGAGGTGCGCGGCGCCAGCACCGCGCTTTTTCGACGCTCCTAAGGCACGCCACAGTTGGCAAGATCAGTCCGCTCGGCCGGGGTTAGGCTCCGATCCGCTCGTGCCGCAAGCCTATCGACGATTTCAAGACAGGTTTTTCCCGTCGTTAAATGAATTTCACCAGGACCAGACCACAAAGCGAGCCCAAGGAGAGCCACGATAACCGCAACAACATACAGCAAGTCCTTTAGAAGTCCCAACATAGCGGTACCAAACAAAGCAACCTCGGCCTTGGCAGGCGCGGGCAAGCGCGTGCCGCCTCGCGCGCATAATCGACCACACGGGGTTTGAAGCACGGCGGCGGACCATATTCCAGTCCGCCGATGAACCGCCCCAGCCAAACGTCGAACGTCTGATGGACCTTCGGCAGGCCTTATCACCGGCGCCGTGAACCCCTTCTTTTTCCCATCTGCGATAGGCTTTTAGAGTCATGCCAAATGCCGAAGCAGCTTCCTGCTCCACTATGTTACGTCATTCTCAACGCAACCGAAGACGCTTGCGAAACGCTAAGCGCTTATGAGCAAGCGGCGCGATGCGGCCGACGAAATCGATGGGAGAAAAAAGTCCAGGTTCCCCGGATTGATCGAGCCGGACCAGTGGCTGCGACTACCTTGCGGGTGCGTGTCGTCCGGACGGCGGTCGATACCAGTCATTCCGCTGGCAGAAGCCGCCGATACCGCGCACGGTGGCCATGCACTGCTCAAAACTGACAAAACCGCAGTTAACGGGCGCGGCGCCCGTGTCATACACGGCGCACCAGGGATAATTTTGCGCTTTCGCCTCGGTCACAAACCCAATAGCGAAGACGCAAACACCGAGTGCGAACAAGACTCGCTTCACGCTCGCCTCCTGGCCCTCCAAGGGTAACTAACAGCGCAGAGCTGTAATTATTCCCATGCCAATAGGGCGACCTAGCATGCATCGAGTCGCGCGGTCTGCGGCTCTGCATTTCAATGGTGTTGCCACCAATGTTTTAGTTGCTGCTGATACTGCTGACCAGCGCTGCTGCCGCGCAGCCAAAGCGCATTGGCGTAGCGCCCATCGAACTCGTACTTGTCGAGCAGATAGAGCGCACACAGGATCGGCACGATGAAGGCTAGGAACGCGCGCATTGCGGCCTCCCCAACGCCCCTGCCTCATTATGCCTGATTCTTGGGGTGATTAGGACCAATGCTACACTGACCGCGGGTATCGCTCGCGCGATGCAAAATCGCCGTCGTATTTGCCTGTCTTTTCACGTGCGCGCCCCGCCCCCGGGGGGCATAGGCTTCTTCGCTCGTTGAAATCGCCTTATGGCGGCGGCCCAACCGACACGCTGCCGGTATCATCGGTCGGCCCGGCGATACCAAGGACTAACGGCCCCGCTCCCGTCTGCCGCCGATTTTCGCTTGCCTGTGCGCCGGAAAAATCTTGAAATGGGATCGATCGGGAAGGTGCATGTCGGTGCCGGTTGAAAATGGATCTTTGCGCAGTCGCCGCGAGATGCACAACGCCAATGCGTTGAAGATCGGTTTCTTCGGGGCGAATTGCTCGTCGGCACGCACCGCGACACTGGTGCCGGAGCGCTGGCTCGCGAATTGGCCGGATTGCCTCGAGCTTGCACGCTTGGCCGACGACGCTGGCATCGATTTCCTGCTGCCGATCGGCCGCTGGAAGGGCTATGGCGGCGGCAGCGACTTCCATGGCACGACGCTCGAGACAGTGACCTGGGCTTGCGGCCTGCTCTCGGCGACGCGGCGCATCACCATCTTCGGCACCGTGCACGCGCCGCTGTTCCACCCGCTGATCGCCGCCAAGGAATTCGTCACCGCCGACCATATCGGACAAGGCCGCTTCGGACTGAACATCGTCGCGGGCTGGAATGAAGATGAATTCGCAATGTTCGGGGTGCAACAGCGGGAACACGGAGACCGCTACGAGTTCGCTCAAGAGTGGATCGACGTGGTCAAGCGGGCCTGGTCGGAGGATGAATTCGATTTCGACGGCAAATTCTTCAAGCTTGCCGGAGTGCGCGCCAAGCCGAAGCCATTTAGCGGCGTCCGTCCGGTGATCATGAACGCCGGCAGGTCCGGCGCCGGCCAGGCCTTCGCCCTGCGCAATTGCGACGCCTTCTTCACATCGACCGGGGCGATGCGCCTTGCGCTTGCCGGCACTGCAGGCGACTCGATCGATGTCAGCGCATTCGATCGCATCGTGCAGCAAGTCCGCGGCATCAAGGATGAGGCCCGCCAATTCGGGCGGGAGATCGAGGTCTATACGCAAGGACAGGTGATCTGCCGGCCCACGCAACGGGAGGCCGAGGACTATCATCGCCACGCCAACGTCGAGAACGCGGACTGGCCTGCCATCGAGCAAATGCTCGCGCTCAAGAACATCACGCCGCAAAACACCGCCGCCGGCGAATATTCCGCCAAACGCGCGTTGCAAGCGGAGAGCGGCATCGGAGGCTATCCGTTCGTTGGAACACCAGACAGGGTCGCCGAGGAATTCGCCGCCATCAGCCGCGCCGGGGTGCGCGGCATCGCGATCTCCTTCGTGAACTATCTCAATGAGGCGCCGTATTTCTGCGCCGAGGTGCTGCCGCGCCTAGCGCGGATGGGGCTTAGAGCCAATTAGGACAGCCGGCGGCGCGGATGTGACGCATTCTGCTCACTCCGCTTTGGCCCCGGATGCGCGGATCACCTTGCCCCAACGTTCGCGCTCCTGGCGAAGAAAGACCGCCATCTCCGCGGGCGTGTCGCCGACCGCATTGGCGCTCATGTCGACGAAGCGCTTGGCGACGTCCGGCTCACGGAGCGCTTCGGCAACGGCAGATGAAATCTGGCCGACGATCTCTGCGGGCGTCCCCGGCGGGGCGACCATGCCGAACCAGGTTGAAGCCTGGAAACCGGGCAGCACCTCGGTCATCGCCGGCACATCGGACAGGATCCGGTTGCGGCTTTCGCTACCCACCGCGAGGGCACGCAGCTTGCCGGCGTTGATCTGGCTGATCACAGTGCTGAGCTCGACGAACATCATCTGGACTTGACCGCTCAGGAGGTCGGTCAGCGCAGGCGTGCTGCCCTTGTAGGGGACGTGAACGATCTCAATTCCCGCCATTGATTTGAACAGCTCGCCGGCAAGATAGCCGGTCGTGCCGTAGCCCTGCGAGGCATAATTCAGCTGGTTCGGGTGCGCCTTTGCAAAGGCGATCAACTGCTGGACGTCGGAGACCGCCAAATTCGGGTTGACGGCAAGCACGAGCGGCACGACGGCCACGAGCGAGATCGGAACGAAGCGGTCCGGATCATACGTGAGCGTCGTGTAAAGGGCCTTGTTCACCACCAAAGGTGCCGGATAGGAGAAAAACAGAGTGTAGCCGTCCGGCGCAGATTTGATCGCCTCTTCGGCGCCGATATTGCCGGCGGCGCCGCCGCGGTTGTCGACGATGACCGGCTGGCTCCATTTCTCTTGAAGCCTCTCGGCAATGATGCGCGCCAAGGTATCTGTGGTGGCGCCTCCGGGCGACGGCACAATGATCCTGATCGGCTTGGCGGGATACGTCTGCGCCCAGCTACAAACCGGAAGGCCAAACGCGATCGCGGCCGTCAGCAAAAGGCGAACGATCGTCTTCACCGGCGTTCTCCTCCCGTCTTTTTTTCATGTATCGGAACCGGTCCTTACCCTCCGATACGCGCATCAATGTTATCGCCCGACGGGAAATTGTCTACGCTCGGGACGATAGCGCCCTGCTCCGCGCTTGCCGTGCAGCGGCGCAGCATGCTTGCAGAAGTGGTATGTCGCAGACTGCGCTACGTTCCGGCCCCGGGAAGGAAGCAGCGGATCTGCGTGACGCCGTCGACGTCGCGATAGGGCCACACCACGGCGGGCCCGAATTTGTTCGGCTCCTTCACCAGCGCGGCCTCGGGCACGTCGATCCACACGCCGCCGAGACGAACGCGATAACCGCCTTTCGCGCCGCCGGTATCCCAATCGACATCTTCGATGGTGACGCCGTCGGCGAAGGAGCAACAAAGTCCTTTTGTGCTCGCGAGCCGGTCGAACCATGCCTTGAGCGGCGATCCGGCATAACGGCCGTCGTCTCGAGCGCCGGCCGGCACAGCGCTCGAGGCAATGATCAAAGCAGTCGTGGCAGCGATGACGGGAACTGTGATGACGGGAACTGTGATGATTGAGCGCATGCGATTGTCCGTTCGTTGAAGGCCATGCGCCTTGAAAGGCGACACGCCTAAACACCGCGAGACTCCAGCGACAGCACTGAAACAGCCATCGCTCTGCGGGCTCTCAGTCAGGCCGCAACACTGGTCCCGGCAGTCGGCAATCTCCTACGCCATCTGCGCGCGTATACGCACAAACGACGAGGGCGACTCACCCCCCCATATCGACAATGGTAACAGCAGACTTGACCAATGGTAACAGCAGACTTGGCGAAAGGAAGGCAGCAACGACAAGCGCAGAAGATGCCTTCATCAACAATTCGGCAATTGCCGGATTGTTCGCTGCATTCATGCAAAGCTGAGTAGAACTACTTACATGCCGCCTGGACCGCAGCCGCTTACCACGCTCTAGCGGCGCAGCGCGGCTACGGAAATTGCGACAGCACGATCGTCTTTTTCCGAAAATTTTCTAAAGGATCACATCGCCGGCCAAAAACGCGCGCGGCTGATAGCCGAAATCCCGCGCTGCGGGCCCGTTATCGGAGACGAGATCGCGATTCATGCGGCGTGCGATCTCGCCATTGATGTGGAGCGCCGGGAACAGCCGGTTCACGGCGTCGAGGGCTTGCGGCAAGAGCGGCAGCGGCACAAGCCGCGGGGTTCGGCCCAGATGAACAAACAGCCGCTGCACCATGGCGCGATATGGAATCTGATCGCCGCCGCCGAGATTGTAGCTCTTGCCGAACGTCGCGGGCTTGTCCCAGGCCGCGAGCGCCGCCTCCGCGAGATCGCCGGCATGAACCGGCTGCCGCAGACCGCTGGCCGGATTGCAGATCGGCACGAAATAAAAGCGCCGGATCGTCCGCGCCATGCGGGTGATGTTGACGTCGAGCCCCATGCCATAGGTCATGGTCGGCCGCAGCACGGTGAGATCGAGCCCCCGCTCGGCCGCAAGCCGCGCGACTTTTTCCTCGCCGCCGACAAGACTGTCGACCACCGCCTGTTCAGCGGCGTTTGCCGACTCGCGCTTGCCGAACACGGATTGCGAACCGAACACCACGGCGCGCCCGGTGCCCGCCGCCATGATCGCCGGCAGCGCATGGGGCAAGACCCAGATCGGCGCGGTGTGGATAAGAATATCGGCGCGCGGAAAGGCGGCGGACGCCGGTGCCGTCAGGTCGGCCTGCAATTGCGTCAAGCGCGGATGAGTAAATTCCAGCGGCGTGGCGTGGACCACCGCGACCACCTGCGCGCCGCGGGCGAGCGCGAGCGCGAGCACATTCAAGCCGATCTGACCGCTGGCCCCGGTGACGAGGACGGACTTGCCGCTGTAAACGCTGCTTTCCGGGACGGATTTGAGAATGGTTTCGAGCAATTGCCGACGCATGGCGGGACTATAACAGCAAAGCCCGGCAGGGCTCGCGCCACGCCGGGCTTTATCCTCGTAAGAGAAGCGATGGCCTACGAGCCGTTGAACAGCCAGTTCAAGCCGACCTTTACGACGTTCATGGTCGGCTTGCTCGTGATCGTGCCAGTCAGCGGACCAAGGGTGGACGTATTCAGCGTCAGTGTTTGGTTGTCGCTGCCGAAGTTGATGTAGTTGTATTCGATCTTCGCGGTGAGATTGTTGGTGAAGGCATATTCGACACCCGCACCAACCATCCAGCCTAGGCGATCGAACGAATTGGAGGCTGATAACGTGCCAAAATTCGGATCGGTTCCACTTATGGTATACTTCTCTTGGGTCCACGCACCACCGGCCTTGCCGTAGAACAGCGCATGGTCGGCGGCCACGCCAAAGCGGGCCGCGAAAGTGCTCAGAACATTGTTCTTGTAGTTGAGGGTGGCGACGCTGGTGCCGCCAAACTCCGAATCGGTCTGAGTCTGGCTAAACTTGTTCCCAGCCCAGTCGACGTCGCCTTCGAAGCCGGCGACGAACCAGTTCCATTGGTAATTGAAGCCGATCGTTCCGCCGGCGATACCGCCATTGGCGTTAAACGAATCCCCGAGACCGTCGGTCCAATTGTTCCAGCTATAGCCGCCGTTGACACCGACATAGAACCCCGTCCAGGTGAACGGCGGCGGCGGCACGAAGGCCGGAGCGCGCGGCATCGGCGGAGGCGGCTGCGGCAGGTCGGCAGCGAAAGCGGTCAGCGGCGCACTCATTGCGAGCACCGCGGCGAGCGTCAGTAACTTCTTCATATGGCACCCCGTCATGCCCCAACATGCCCCCCGCCCGCTCTATAGCCCAAGCGCGCGCGAATTGATGTCACCTCGATGCAACAGGTGTCTGTCGATAACCATGACGGTTTCCAAAGAATTACCCCTTCTCTGCCGCAAATTGGCCGCGAAGTGGCTCGGCCAAAATCAAAGCGCGTGCCGAAGAATCGACACGCGCTTTTTTCGGCTTACGCCAGTATCTACGAGCGCTGAGGCCTAGCTGCCGTTGAACAGCCAGTTCACGCCGACCTTGACCACGCTCATGTTGAGCTTCGACGGAACCACGCCGATCGGCGTGCCCGCGAAAGTGATCGTGTCGTTTTCGGTGCCGAAATCGATGTAGTTGTATTCGATCTTCGCGGTGAGATTGGTGGTGAATGCATATTCGGCGCCGACGCCCACCATCCAGCCCAATCGGTCGAACGAGTTTGATCCGGAGATGCTGGCGGTACCGACGCCGGCAACCGTCAGCGATCCTGACCCGTTGAACTCCTCCTGGGTCCAGGCGCCACCAGCCTTGCCGTAGAACAGCGCGTGGTCAACGGCCACGCCGAACCGAGCCGCGAACGTGCTGAGAATATTATTCTTGTAGGTGACCGATGCGGACCCAGAGACAGGGTCACCGAAGAAAGTGCCGGACGCAGTCGCACTTTGACTCCACTGCATGCCCGACCAGTCGATATCGCCCTCGAAGCCGGCGACGAACCAGTTCCACTGGTAATTGAAGCCGATCGTTCCGCCGGCGAGGCCGCCGTTCGAATTGAACGAGTCGCCAAGGCCGTCGCTCCAGTTGCCCCAGCCATAGCCACCGTTGACGCCGACATAAAAGCCCGTCCAGGTGAACGGCGGCGGCACGAAGGCCGGAGCGCGCGGCATCGGCGGCGGCGGCTGCGGCAGGTCAGCAGCGAAAGCGGTAAGCGGTGCGCTCAAGGCAAGCACCGCGGCAAGCGTGAGAAGCTTTTTCATGTCGACACCCCCGTCATGTCCCGAGATACTTTTAGCCTATACTCGCATAAATTGCTGTGACATCGGCGCAACAGGTTTGGGCGAAGATAGCAAAGGTCGAGAGATCGCAACTTTTGCCGGCGGCAAACTATCTCCAGTGGACCAAGGACTTAGCGAAGGTCTTTTGATCAGCGCAGCGGTGCGGCAACCGCCGGCAATCACAGCGGCCGCTCGTCGGCCATTCGATCCGGCGCAGCCACGCCGCCGGGCCCCGGGACGGCGCCGGGCGGACACTTGCCAAGGATAATCATGCCGAGCACGTCGTCCTTGGTGACATCGGCGGTACGCGCGGTACCGACCACCGCGCCGTTCTTCATGACGCAGATGCGGTCGGCGAGATCGAAGACGTCGTGGATGTCGTGGCTGATGAGGAAGATGCCGAGCCCGTCGGCCTTGAGCTGCCGGACCAGGTCGGCGACCTGCGCGGCCTCCTGCGGGCCGAGCGCCGCGGTCGGCTCGTCCATGATCAGGATCTGCGCATTGAACAAGATCGCCCGCGCAATGGCGACCGACTGGCGCTGGCCGCCCGAGAGAGCCTTGACCGGGTCTTTGAAGCGCTGGAAATGCGGATTGAGGCGGCCCATCACCTTGCGCGCCTCCGCCTCCATAGCGATGTCGTCGAGCGTGCCGAAGCGCGTGCGCAATTCGCGGCCGAGAAAAAGATTGGCGGCGGTGTCGACATTGTCGGCGAGCGCGAGCGTCTGGTAGATCGTCTCGATGCCGTAACGCTTGGCGTCGCGCGGATTGGCGATCGCAGCTTCTTCGCCGCGAATGGCGATGCTGCCGGAATCGCGGCGATAGGCGCCGGAGAGAATCTTGACCAGCGATGATTTGCCGGCGCCGTTATGGCCGAGGAGCGCCACCACCTCGCCGGCATAGAGCTCGACGGAAACCCGATCGACGGCATGAATGCCGCCGAAAGCGAGCGAGACGTCACGCATCGCGACAAGCGGCGGGCTCATGACACCCGTCTCCGCCGATAGATAGTGTCCAGCCACACCGCGAGCACCAGCACGACGCCGACGACGATGTTCTGCAACGGCGTATCGACGCCGAGCAGCACCATGCCCGATTGCAGCGATTGCATCAGCACCGCGCCAAGCATCGCGCCGGCAATGGTGCCGGTGCCGCCGGACAGCGAGGTGCCGCCGATCACGGCTGCGGCGATGACCAGAAGCTCGGCCAGCGTGCCTTCGGAATTGGTCGCCGCGTCAAGTCGCGCGATCGAAATCGCGGCGCTGACGGCGGCGAGCAGGCCCATCAGCATGAACACTTTCACGATCACCCAGCGCGTATTGATGCCGGCAAGCTCGGCGGCTTCCGGATTGCCGCCGATGGCATAGACGTAGCGGCCGAACCGCGTGCGTGTGGCGAGAAAGGTCACGACGATCCCGGCGGCGACCGCGATGAGCACGGGAATGGCAAAGCCATGCGCGATGAATAGCCCGCGGTCGGGCAGCGCGATGTGGTTGGCCTGCGCATAACGGCGCACGGTGCCGATCGGCCAGGGATAGGCATTGGCGACGGCAACGGCGCCGAGAATGAGCAGCGCAGCGGCCACCCCAAGAAAGACCTCGGCCGCCATCGGCCGCAGCGGAAATTGAAATTGTTTGCGCCTGCCGCGGCTATGCGCCAGCAGCGCGATAATCGCGGCACAGCCCAAGAGGCCGAGCGTCCAGCTCCAAGCCGCACCGATCGAGCCTTCCGGTCCGCCGCCCATCAGCTTGAACGTGGTGTCGAGCGGCGCCGCGGTCTGCCCGCTCGTCACCCACCAGGCCGCGCCGCGCCAGACCAGAAACCCGCCCAGCGTGACGATGAAGGACGGAATGCCGAGATAGGCGATCAAGGCGCCCTGGAAGGCACCGAGCATCACGCCGAGCACGAGCCCGGCGCCGAGCGCGACGATCCAGGTGGCCGGATGCTCGAAGCCGAGAAATTTCGGCAGCACGTCGACCTGGATCACGCCCATGACCATGCCGATGAAGCCGAGCATCGAGCCGATCGACAGATCGATATTGCGCGTAACGATGACGAGCACCATGCCGGTCGCCATGATGGCGACCGACGACGACTGCACCGAGAGATTCCACAGATTGCGCGGGGTGAGGAACAGACCGCCGGACAGGATGTGAAAGCCGATCCAAATCAGCGCGAGCGCCAAAACCATGCCAAGCATGCGGGTGTCGAGCTCGGCGGATTTGAGAAGACGCAAAATCACGTTCTAGCCGCAGACCTTCACGCTGCCAGATTTTACGCCCTGGCAGAGCTCGTCGCGCCTGATCCAGCCGGCATCGATGACGATGTCGAGATTGTCCTTGGTGATCGGCACCGGCCTGAGAAGCAGCGCCTTCATCGGAATCTTTTTTGGCCCGCCGGTGAACGTCACCACGCCCGGCACGTCGCTCATCTTTTTGCCTTCGGCGAGCAGGACCGCGACTTCGATCGCCTTCTTGCCGAGCGCGCGCGAGTCCTTCCACACGGAGACGGTCTGCGTGCCGCGGGCGATGCGATTGAGCGCGGCATGATCGCCATCTTGCCCCGAAACCGGCACGGCGCCGGCAAGGCCCTGCCCCGCAAGCGCGGCGATGGCGCCGCCGGCCGTGCCGTCGTTCGAAGCCACCACCGCATCGACCTTGTTGTTGGTCTTGGTCAGAATCTGCTCCATGTTCTTTTGCGCATTGGCCGGCAGCCAGCCGTCGGTATAGGCCTCGCCGACATTCTTGATCTTGCCCGAGGCGATGGCGTCCTTGAGCACCTCCATCTGGCCCGCGAACAGGAAGTCGGCGTTTGGATCGGTCGCGGCGCCCTTGATGAAGGCATAATTGCCCTCCGGCTTTACCGCCATGACGCCGCGCGCCTGCATGCGGCCGACTTCTTTGTTGTCGAAAGTGATGTAGAAGGCGTCCGGATTTTCGATCAGGCGATCATAGCCGATCACGGGAATGCCCTCGTCGACCGCCTTCTGCACCGCGGGCGCGACAGCGGAAGAATCCTGCGCCAGCACGATCAGCACATTGGCGTGCTGCGCGATCAGGCTTTCGATATCGGTCAATTGCTTCTGCGCCGACGATTGCGCATCGGCGGATATATATGTATCTCCGGCTTGCGCGATCGCCGCCTTCATCGCGGCTTCATCGATCTTGTAGCGTTCTTCCTGGAAATTCGACCAGGACACGCCGATCACTTGGCCCTTGGCGTGCGCGCCATTCGCCAAGCATGCCGACACCGCCGCGCTGATCAGCCATGCGACCGCAACCCGCCCCATAGTGCCTCCCTTGTCCGAGGCGATTTTCGCCCTCGCACGGCGGATATAAAGCTTTTTTGCCGCGTTGAAAAATACCGGTCCGCCGCTCGCCGCGGAAGCTCGATTGCGAGCGCAGTCCTTTGCGGCCGAAGCCTCACGAAGTCCCATGAAGTCCCCCTTGCGCGGCCGCACTGCGCTTGCGACACCTGAGGGCGGCGCGGCTCTGATCCGGCCATAACTGCCGCCGAAATCGGTCACCAGTCCGGGAAGGTCATCACGATGAAAGCGATCTATTTCGAGCAATTCGGCGGGCCTGAAGTGCTGCGCTACGGCGGCCTGCCCGATCCCTCAGCCGCGGCCGGACAAGTGCTGGTGGATGTGCACGCCGCCAGCATCAACGCCGCCGACTGGAAATTCCGTTCCGGCAACTATCCGCGCCATGCCGACGCCAAGCCGCCCTTCATTCCGGGCCGCGATTTCTCCGGCGTGGTTTCGGCCGTCGGCGCGGGCGTGACCGATCTCAAAGCGGGCGATGCCGTGTTCGGCGTGCTCGAAGGCGGCCGCGAAGGCACCTATTGCGAGAAGCTTGCGATCACGGCTGCGATCATCGCCAAGAAGCCCGACGCATTGTCGCATGTGAACGCTGCGGCGCTTGCGCTGACCGGCCTGACGGCGATCGACTCGGTCGAGAACACGCTGAAGCTCAAGCGCGGCGAGACCATCCTCATCCAAGGCGGCGCCGGCGGCGTCGCCGGCTTCGCCATCCAGTTCGCCAAACATATCGGCGCGCATGTGATCACGACGACCAGCCCGGCCAACCGCGATTATGTGAAAAGTCTCGGTGCCGACGAGGTCATCGACTACACGGCACAAGATTTCACCAAGATCGTGTCCGGCGTCGATGCCGTATTCGACACCGTCGGCGGCGACGTGGCGGACAAATGCTTCACGGTGCTCAAGCCCGGCGGCCGCGCCGCCTTCATCGCGTCGGGCATGGAAGCGCCGAAATCGCCGCGCGGCGACGTGACCTCGCTGCGACCGAAAGTGGCGCGCGCCCGCGCCCCGCTCGAACAGACCGCGCAGCTGTTCGCGGCGGGTGCGATCCGTGTGCCGGAGATCAAGCTCTATCCGCTGTCAGAAGCGATGGAAGCGCACCGGCTCAGCCAGTCGCGGCACTTCCGCGGCAAGCTCATTCTCAAGGTGCGCTAGCGCTGCGGCCGGCACGCATTCTCAAATCTTTGCCGGGTCGGGATCGGCGTCGAATTCGTTGCTGCAGAACGGCCCGCCCTCGTACCAGTCGGCGATGGGATCGGCGGCGATCGACTGTTGCGCCGCAAGCGCGGCCTCGGCGTAATCCTCGGCGCGGCCGGTCGGGCGATAGCCGTAGCGAAACGCCGGCTCATTGTCCCAGAAGCTGCGCGCATTGTCGGAAGCGCCGAAGAAGATCTCATAGCGCAGATCTTGATGTTCGAGTCCGATCCGGATCAGCTGCACCAGGTCTTCCGGCTTGAGCCAGATCGACAGCCGCCGGACATCGACCGGCGTATCGGCGAAATTGCCGATGCGAATGCAGGTCACCCGCAGTCCGTGCTTATACGCATAGAGCGCGCCGATCGCCTCGCCGAATGCCTTGCTGACGCCATAACGCGAATCCGGACGCGCCGGATCGCCGATGCCGACGCGCCGCTGCCGCGGATAAAAGCCGACAGCATGGTTCGACGACGCGAACACGACGCGCTTGACCTTCTTGCGGCGCGCCGCCTCGAACAGATTGTAGCAGCCGATGATATTGGCGTTGAGAATGCGGTCCCATGACTGCTCGACGGACTCGCCGCCGAGGTGAACGATGCCATCGACGCCCTCGACGATCTTTTCGACTTGCGCGAGATCGGAGATATCGGCTTGCATGAACGCCGGGTCGCCGGCGAGGTCGGCCGGCGTGCGAATATCGCTGAAGCGAAGGCGCGGATAGACCCCTTTGAGGAGGCTGCGCAGCTGCGTGCCGATTCCGCCCGCAGCGCCCGTCACCAGAACTGTCTGCATGGATCCCCTGTGGCGTTGCTCAAGACGACGCGCCCGCGGATCGTTCACTGTCGCCGAATTCGGCTTGCAGCGTCTGATAGCGGCGGCGGCTATTGGTGAGGTGGCGCCGCATCGCGGCCCGCGCCCGCGCCGGCGCCTGCTCGCGGATGCAATCGAGAATTTCGAGATGCTCGCGCTGAATGCGCATCAAGTAGCTGCGCTGATCGTCCATGCGCGGCAGGCTCCTGCGAATGCTCTGCCGCGGAATGATGAAACGGCCGAGATATTCCAGGAACCGCCGGAACTGCGAATTGCCGGTGGCGTCGGCGATGCTGCAGTGGAACGCGAAATCCTCGTCAACGGCGGTTTCGCCGCGCTCGATCGCGCCCTCGATCATTTCATAGGCCGTGGCGATGCCGGCGAATTGCGTCGCCTCGCCGCGCTCCGCCGCAAGTCCGGCAGCTTCGATCTCCACGCCGGTGCGCAGCTCCATGATCTGCATGGCCTCGTGCAGCGAGTGCAGATCATCCACCTCGATGCGGAACGGTCGCCGCGCGTGATGAGCGACAAAGGCGCCGACGCCTTGGCGCACGACGACGAGTCCGTCCGCGCGCAAGCACGCCACCGCCTCGCGCACCACGGTGCGGCTGACGCCGGTCGCCGACATCATGGCCTTCTCGGTCGGCAACCGCGCGCCGGGACGCAAGCGGCCGCCGGTAATATCGTCGGTGATCTGCGTGACGAGCTGCTGGGTCAGGCCGCGCGGCGCGGACAGCGGCCGGAACGCTGAAATCTGTTCTGAGGCTTTGCCGGACAAGCTTGACTCACTTAACTTATCTGGTCATCGTATGACCTGATAACAGGCCAACGCCGCAAGAGCAATGGCCAGCGCCGCGCCCCGTGCGAAAAGCGCAATAACGATAGCCGGTTCTTGATTCATCGAACCGCCGGAGGGAACAGCCATGTCGTTTGCTGCGATCACCTCTTTTGCCGCGATCGCCCATCGCCGTGCGGTCATTCGTGCCGGCGGACTAGCCGCGCTCGCGGCGCTGTCGCGGAATTTGCTCGGCACGCCTGCTTTGGCGCAGCAAAAGATCGTCCTGAAAGCTTCCGACGTTCACCCGGAAGGTTATCCAACCGTCACCGCCGTGGAGAGTCTCGGCAAGAAGCTCGACAGCGCCACCAACGGCCGGCTCAGCGTGCAGATGTACGCCGCGATGCAACTCGGCGGCGAAAAGGAGGCGATCGAACAGGCCCAGATCGGCGCCATCCAGATGGCGCGCGTCTCTGTCGGCGCGCTCGGCCCCGTGGTCGACGACCTTAATGTGCTCAATCTGCCGTTTCTGTTCCGCAATACCGCGCACATGGAAAAGGTCATCGACGGCGACATCGGCAAGGAACTGCTCGACAAGGTGACTGACGATCCGAAGACCGGATTGGTCGCCTTGTGCTGGATGGATGCCGGCGCGCGCAACGTCTACGACACCAAGAAGCCGATCAAAGACATCGCCGACCTCAAGGGGCTGAAAATCCGCGTCATCGGCAATCCGATGTTTGTCGACATGATGAACGCGCTCGGCGGCAACGGCGTTGCCATGGGCTACGACCAGGTGTTCAGCGCGCTGCAGACCGGCGTCGTCGACGGCGCGGAAAACAATCTGCCGAGCTATGTCTTCGACAATCATTATACGGTGGCCAAATATTACACCATGACCGAGCACCTGATCGTGCCGGAGATTCTCGTCTTCTCGCGCAAGACCTGGGGCACGTTGTCGAAGGACGATCAGGATCTCATTCGCAAGCTTGCCCGCGAGGCACAGCTCGAGGAGCGCGATCTGTGGAACAAATACGAGGCCGCAGCGCTGGAAAAAGCCAAGGCCGCCGGCAATCAGATCATCGATGTCGCCGACAAGCAGCCGTTCCAGGATGCCGTCAAGCCGGTCTGGGACAAATACGGTCCGAAATTCGCCGCGACGATCAAGCGCATCCAGGCGGTCCAATAGCGTCCCCGCTGCACCGCGCGATCGGGAGGGGAGCCAAGGGGGAAACCGGCAATGGCGCTCGTCTACCGCAAGGTCATGGATGCGCTTTATCTGTGCTGCGTCGCGGTCGCCGGCGCCGCTCTGGTGCTGATCTCGGCTGTCATTCCTTGGGCGGTGTTCACGCGTTACGTGCTCAACAGCGCGGCGTCATGGCCGGAGCCGACGGCGATCCTCCTCACCATCGTTCTGACTTTCGTCGGCGCCGCCGCCTGTTATCGGCGGCGCATCCACATGAACGTGTCGTATTTCGTGCAGCTGCTGCCGCCGCTCGTTCGCGCCGTCGTCGAATTCATCGCCGAGCTTCTGGTCGCGGTCATGGCGCTGTTCATGATGGTCTATGGCGCGCGCCTCGTCGAAGCGACCTGGTACAACACCATTCCCGATTTCCCCGCGCTTTCGGTCGGCGTCACCTATCTGCCGATCCCGATCGGCGGCGTCCTCCTTCTGCTCTTTGTCATCGAACGAGTGGTTCTCGGCGCGCCGGAAGAGCCCGCCGACGTGCCGCTGCATTGAGTTCCACGGATCGCGCGCATGGATGTGGTCGTTCTTCTGGCTACCATGTTCTCCTGCATCGCGATCGGCGTGCCGATCGCCTATTCGCTGGCGCTTGCCGCCATCGCCGGCGCGCTGTGGATCGGCATTCCGCTCGAAGCGGTAATGCTGAAAATTTCCGACGGCGTCAGCAAGGTCGCCATGCTGACCATTCCATTTTTCGTGCTGGCCGGCGCCATCATGGCTGAAGGCGGCATGGCGCGCCGGCTGGTCGCTTTTGCCGACGTGCTGGTCGGCTTCACCCGGCTGCGCGGCGGACTCTCGGTGGTCAATGTGCTGGCGACCACTTTTCTCAGCGGCATTTCCGGCTCGGCGGTTGCCGATACGTCGGCCATCGGCTCGGTGATGATCCCGCAGATGGAACAGAGCGGCTATCCCCGCGTCTTCGCCACCAATGTGACGATCACGGCCTCGGTCCAGGCGCTGCTGGTGCCACCGAGCCACAATGCGGTGATCTATTCGCTCGCCACCGGCGGCACGATTTCGATCATCTCTCTTTTCATGGCCGGTGTCGTGCCGGGTCTCTTGCTCGGCTTCTCGATCGTCATTCTGTGCCTGGTCATCGCCTATCGCGACGGCCATCCGCGCGGCCAGACCGTGCCGGCGCGCGAAGCGGTCAAGATCACCATCGATGCGGCCTGGGGCCTGATCACGCTGGTCATTATCCTCGGCGGCATTCTCGGCGGCGTCTTCACCGCCATCGAAGCCGGTGCGGTGGCCTGCGTCTGGGCCTTCTTCGTCACCATGTTCATCTATCGCGACTATCGCTGGCGCGATCTGCCGGCGCTGGTGCACCGCACACTGCGCACCGTCGCGATGGTGCTGACCTTGATCGCATGCGCTTCGAGCGTCGGTTACGTGATGGCGCTGACGCAGATGCCGGCGCGGATCACGGCCTTGTTCCTCACCATTTCCAGCGACAAGAACGTGATCCTGCTTCTGATCAACGTGATGCTGCTCATCCTCGGCTGCCTGGTCGACATGGCGCCTTCGATCCTGATCTGCACGCCTATTCTTTTGCCGGTCATGATCAATCTCGGCGTGAGCCCGATCCATTTCGGCATCATCATGATGCTGAATCTCGGCATCGGCCTGTGCCATCCGCCGGTCGGCTCGATTTTGTTCGTCGGCTGCGCCGTCGGCAAGGTCAGGATCGAGCAAGTCATGCGCAAGATCTGGCCGTTCTACGCGGTCATGCTGGCGGTCTTGATGCTCGTGACCTACATCCCGGCGATTTCGCTCTGGCTACCTCGCCTGCTCGGGCTGTGATGAGGCATCGCCAATGGTTTCAATAAGTTATCGAAAGCGCCGGTTTTTTGGTGGAAACTGGCGCATGATGCCCGAACACCGCGTCGCGGAAACGAGTGCCGGATACGCCCAAAGGCGCTCTAGCCGACCCGCCGCGTTCAGAGTATGTTTTGTTCCACGCCAGTCCAATGCAGAAAAAAACAGGCGTACACCGGAGGAAACGATGACAGAGTCACGTCTGCTCGATCACGCACGTCCTAATCGGCGCAACCTCCTCAAGAGCGCAGCGCTGGGTTCCGTCGCCGCCTTTGCCGCTCCTTACGTCAAAAGCAGTTATGCCGCCGGCACATTGACACTCGGCGTGTGGGACCATTGGGTTCCCGGCGCCAACAACGCGCTGACCAAGCTGTGCAACGAATGGGGCGCCAAGAACAATTGCGAAGTGAAGATCGACTACATCACCTCGCAGGGTGAAAAAGACAAATTGACCGCCGCCGCCGAAGCCCAAGCCGGCACCGGCCACGACATCATGTCGCATCGCGACTGGAATATTCGCATTCACCAGAACGTCCTCGAGCCGCTCGACGACGTCGTCGGCGGCTTGATCAAGCAATACGGCCCGATCAGTCCGGTCTCCGAATATCTCGCCAAGATCAAAGGCACGTGGCGCGGCCTGCCGACCACGGTCGGCAGCCAGGTGAAACCGTGCTGCTCGCGCTTCGATCTCTACAAGGAGCATGCCGGCATCGACGTACGCGACATCTTCCCCGCCGACGAGTCCAAATGGGACAAGGCGAAGGTCGACGCCTGGAACTGGGATGCCTATCTCGATTCCGCGCAAAAGCTGTTCAAAGCCGGTTTCCCGATTGGCCTGCCGATGGGCCAGACCAGCGATGCGGTCGACTGGGTGGGCGCGATGTTCAACTCGTTCGGCGTCGTGATGGTCGACGGCAAAGACAATATCAAGATCGACTCCGACGAGACCCGCACCGCCATGGAGATGATGAAGAAGATCATGGCGGTGAATCCACCGGAGGTTTATGCCTGGGACGATGCCGGCAACAACCGCTGGCTCATTTCCGGCAAGGGTTCAAACATCATGAACCCGCCGAGCGCCTGGGCCGTCGCCAAGCGCGACAACCCGCAGGTGGCGGCCAAATGCTGGACCCATCCGATGCCGCGCGGCCCGAAGGGCCGTTTCGTCGGGCAATTGCCGCAGTTCTACGGCCTGTGGTCGTTCTCCAAGAACAAGCAGGCGGCCAAGGATCTGTTGACCTACATCTCGCAGAAACAGGCCGTCGCACAGCTCGTCGAGGCGTCGTACGGCTACGACCTGCCTTCTTTCAAGAGCATGTACGATCTCGATACCTGGAAGACGGTCGAGCCGCCGGTCGGCACCGTCTACGGCTATCCGCCACGCGGCGACGAGCAGACCTCGATCGCCGGCTCGCCGGCGCGCTCCGAAGTCGGGGCGCAAATCTACAATCAGGCGATCAATACCGTGATGGTCGCCAAATTCACGCAAGGCAACGAGAAACTCGACGAGGTCATCAAGTGGGCCGCGAACGAGCTTGAAGGAACCTTGCGCGCCTGAGCGCGGTCTCGGTCACAGCAAGACGACGCATGCCGGCAACGAGCAAAATCCGCCTTGGCCGGCATGCGCGAGCCAGCATTAGGAAATTGGAATGCCGAACCCACGCTGACTTGCCCACGCGAATTTCGGGAGCCGGTCGAAAACACCGGTGAGGCAGAAATGGCAGATACTGTCCAGACATGGCCGCCGGCTTCGCCCCGACTGCAAGTCGGCCTGCAATCGCCCGCGTTGCGCGGCCTCAAGCTCTTCCTGCGCCGGCGGACGACGATCGCCTTTCTGATGTGCCTGCCGCTGATGCTGATCATCGCCTGTCTGGTGGTCTATCCAGCCTTCTACTCGATCTACCTGTCGATGCTGAACAAGGCGCAGACCCGCTTCATCGGGCTCGGCAATTTCAGCTTTCTGCTGTCGCGCGATGTGTTCTGGATGGTGGTGCAGCAGACCGCGATCTTCGCGCTGACCGCCGTGTTCTTCAAAGCGCTGATCGGGCTGATCACCGCGCATCTGATCAACAACCTGCCGGCCAAGGGCCAGCGCAAATGGCGCGGCATGATGCTGGTGCCCTGGGTCATTCCGCTCGCGCTGTCGTCGCTCGGCTGGTGGTGGCTGTTCGATCCGACCCACTCCGCCTTCAATTACGTGCTGTCGAGCCTTGGCTTCGATGAGATCCCCTGGCTGAGTCAGCCGGCCTGGGCGCGGTTCTCCGTGATCCTGGTCAATGTCTGGTTCGGCGCGCCGTTCTTCCTGATCATGTATCTCGCCGCGCTGAAATCGGTGCCGGAACAGCTTTATGAGGCCGCGGCCATCGACGGCGCCAATGCCTGGCAGAAATTCGTCCACATTACGCTGCCGATGATGCGCAACATCATCTCCATCACCGTGCTGTTCTCGCTGATCGTCACCTTCGCCAATTTCGACATCGTGCAGATCATGACCGCCGGCGGGCCACGCAACACCACGCATGTGTTCGCGACTTACGCCTTCATGCTCGGCATCCGCTCCGGCGACCTGCCGCTCGGCGCCGCCACTTCGCTGTTCATGTTACCAATCCTCGGCATCGCCGCGATCTTCATCCTGCGCGGCGTCCGCAAGCGTGGCAGGGAGATCGGATGAGCACGGCCGCACTCGCTCCCCGCGCCGCCGGCGCCCGCCAAGATTCCAGCCTTCGTTCGAGCCTGACCCGCAATCGGCGCTGGGCGCTGATCGCTTCCTATTTCTTCCTCGTGCTGTTCGCGATCTTCTTTCTGATCCCGCCCTATTACATGGTCGTCACCGCGCTCAAGAGCGACGCCGAGGTGGCGCGTATGGCGACCAATCCTTGGATCATCGCCGACGGCATCACCCTCGACCAGTTCAGGATCCTGCTGACGCAGACCGACTTTCTCATCTTTTTCAAGAATACCGTGGTCGTAACGCTCTGCGTCGTCGCCATCACCATGGTGGTGAGCGTGTTCGCCGCGTTTTCGCTCGGCCGGATGCGGTTCTGGGGCTCGGGCGTCCTCGCCACCGGCATCTTTCTCACTTACCTCGTGCCCGATACGCTGTTGTTCATTCCGCTGTTCCAGATCGTCAAAGCGTTCGGCCTTCTCAATTCCTATTGGGGCATGGTGCTGGTCTATCCGACGCTGACGGTGCCGTTCTGCACCTGGATCATGATCGGCTATTTCCAGTCGATCCCGAAGGAACTCGACGAGGCGGCGCTGATCGACGGTGCCGGCCATTTGCAGATGCTGACGAAAATTTTCATCCCGGTGGCGATGCCCGGCATCATCGCGGCGATGATCTTTGCCTTCACGGTCTCCTGGGCGGCCTTCGTCTACCCGATGGCGTTTCTCTATTCCGCAGATCAGCAGGTTCTCACCGTCGGCACCGTGACGAGCCTGATCCGCGGCGACGTCTACAAGTGGGGAATGCTGATGGCCGGCGCGCTGATGGCGGCGACCCCGCCGCTCGTCATCTATGCCTTCCTGATGGATTATTACATTGCGGGCCTGACCGCGGGGGCGACCAAAGGCTAGAGCATGACCCCGAAAAATGGAACCGGTTTTCGGACAAGATTCATGCCCGGAAGAAGCATCTAGACCTTGATCCGATTCAATTGGATCAAAGTCTAGTTCGTCGTCCTGATAATGACGGATCGGAGGATCTGGAAATGGCGGAAGTCGCGTTGCGTGACGTGGTCAAGCGCTTCGACAATGTCGAGGCGGTGCGCAGCATCAATCTCGACATTCCCGACAACGAATTCGTCGTGCTGGTCGGCCCTTCGGGTTGCGGGAAGTCGACAACGCTGCGCATGATCGCGGGCCTCGAGGAGGTCACCTCGGGCGATATCTCCATCGGCGGCGAAATCGTCAACGACCTGCCGCCCAAGGACCGCGACATCGCCATGGTGTTCCAGAACTACGCGCTCTACCCGCATATGAGCGCGTTCGAGAACATGTCGTTCGGGCTCAAGCTGCGCAAATTCCCCAAGGAGGAGATCAAGAAGCGTGTCAACAATGCCGCGCGCATTCTCGACATCACCGAGCTGCTTGACCGCAAGCCGAAGGCGCTGTCCGGCGGTCAGCGCCAGCGTGTCGCCATGGGCCGCGCCATCGTGCGCAATCCCAAGGTCTTCCTGTTCGACGAGCCGCTGTCCAATCTCGATGCCAAGCTGCGCGTCCAGATGCGCACCGAGATCAAGCGGGTGCATCAGATGGTCAAGACCACGACCGTCTACGTGACCCATGACCAGATCGAGGCCATGACGCTGGCCGACCGGGTCGTCGTCATGAACGGCGGCGCGATCGAGCAGATCGCCACCCCGCACGATCTCTACCATCACCCCAAGACCCGCTTTGTCGCGGGGTTCATCGGCTCGCCGGCGATGAATTTCATCCGCTGCCGTGTCGAGCAGAACGGCGTCGGCCTGCGGGCGCGGCTGTCCGGCCGCATTTCGCTGCCGATCCCGCAGGCGCAGGCCGCGCGCTTCAAGGGCGTGACCGGCAAGGAGCTGATCTTCGGCCTCCGGCCTGAGCACATCACCGAACCACGACGCAACGACTGCGACCAGGACTGCCAGTTCGATACCGTGCTCGACGTCGTCGAGCCGATGGGCATGGAGACGATGGTCTATTTCACCGTCGACGGCCAGGAAATCTGCGGCCGGGTCGATCCCGACAGCGCCAAGGGCCCGGGCGAAGCGATGCGGCTCTATGCCGACATGAACCGCATGCACCTGATCGATCCGCAGACCGGCGCGGTGCTTTAAGACTCCAGCGTGCAAATGAAAATCGCCGGGGCGTTGCCGCCCCGGCGATATCGCTTGCGCCAAACCGATCGGCTTATTCGGCGGCCACGGTGGGCGCGTCGTATTCGGCGGAAATATCCTGCCCGGTATAGTCCGGCATCAGCGCCGCCGAAACCAGACTGATCGCCGCGCATGCCGCGATATAGATCGCGATCGCATAGCCGCTACCGTAGGCGGCGAACAGCGCGGTCGCGATGATCGGCGCCGGACCGCCGGCGATGATCGAGGCGAGCTGATAGCCGAGCGACGATCCGCTGTAGCGCAGTCGCGGCGTGAAGGATTCCGCGATCAACGCCGCCTGCGGCCCATATTGGATGTCGTGCGGAATCAGCGACAGCACGATGGCGATGAACACCGCAGACGGGATCGCCGTGTCGACCATGCCGAAGAACAGGAAACCGTACAGGCCCATCAGCACGACGCCGATCAGGTACATGTTCTTGCGCCCGATCTTATCGGAGATATGGCCGGACAGCGGGATGGTGACGAAGGAGACACAAGCCGCCACCATCACCGCACCGAGGATCAGGTCCCGCGACATGTGCAGCGTGCCGACCGCATAGGCGAAGATGAAGGCCGTGAACACATAGAATGGCGCCTGTTCCGACATCCGCAGCAGCGCCGAGAGAATGATCTCTCTGGGCTGCTTCCTGATCACCTCCAGCACGGGCGCCTTCTCGACCTTCTCTTTGTCCAGCACCTCCTGGAACACCGGCGTTTCCATAATGCCGAGCCTGATCCACAGACCGATGCCGACCAGCACGATCGACAGCGCGAACGGAACCCGCCAGCCCCAGGTCAGGAAGTCGTCGCCCGTCGCCCACTTGCTGAACGCCAGCACCGCGAGGTTGGAAAGCAAGAGACCGCAAGGCACTCCGAATTGCGGCCACGACGCGACCAGGCCACGTTGGTTGTGTGTGCGCGACCATTCCATCGCCAGGAGCACCGAGCCACCCCACTCGCCGCCGACGCCGATGCCCTGGATCATGCGCAGCACCGTCAGGAGCACGGCGCCCCAGATGCCGATCGACGCATAGGTGGGCACGAAGGCGATAGCGAAAGTCGCAAGCCCCATGCAAAGCAGCGTCGCGATCAGCGTCGCCTTGCGGCCGATACGGTCGCCGTAATGGCCGAAAATCGCCGCGCCGATCGGACGCCCGACGAAACCAATGAAATAAGTTCCGAAGGCCGCCAGTGTGCCGGCGAGCTGCGATTCATGAGGAAAGTAAAGCTTGCCGAAGACCAGACCGGCCGCTGTGCCATAGAGAAAGAAATCGTACCATTCGATGGCGGTGCCGATCGTCGACGCGACCACCGCCTTGCGCAATTGCACATTATGTTCCGCTTCGGGTAATGCCCCAAGCGAGGTTGCTGCCATAGCCATGGCGCCTCTCCCCATTTTGCTCGTTGTCCTATGGGGCGAACTCTTCGGGCCCGCCTCCTGGAGGCACAATATACGCTGAGGCCGAGCGATGGCTATAGGTCTAAGGTCGCGTCGTGAATAAGTACGGCAGAACTTTTTGGTGCAGTGCAACGCAAATCGGGCGCGTAGCGACGCGCCCGATGTGCACAAATTGGCGGCAGCTTTGTCGGGCCGGTCTTACTGGCTCGGTTTGTTTGATGCCAACACGGTGACCGGCGTCTCGCGATAATAGCTCGTGAACAGGCGCTTCAGATTCTCCACCTTCGGCGCGTCGTTGAAGACGATATAGGGATAGTCCGGGTGCGTCACCGCGAAGTCCTGGTGATAGTCCTCGGCCGGATAGAACCCGGTCAGCGGCTCGAGCTTGGTGACGATCGGCTTGCCGAACACCTTGGCCTTATCGAGTTGGGCGATATAGGCGTCGGCGATGTGCTTCTGCTCGTCATTGGCATAGAAGATCGCTGAGCGATATTGGGTCCCGGAATCCGGCCCCTGATAGTTCAGTTCGGTCGGGTTGTGGGCGACGGAGAAATAGATCTGCAGCACCTTGCCAAGCGAGATTTGCTGCGGATCGAAGGTCACCTGCTCCGACTCGGCGTGCCCGGTGCGGCCGGTTCCGACGTCCTCATAGTGCGCGGTTTCCTTCTTGCCGCCGGCGTAGCCGGAAACGGCCCGGGTCACGCCCTTGGTGTGGGAGAACACCGCCTGCATGCCCCAGAAGCAGCCGCCGGCGAGCACGATCGTCTGCAATCCGTTCGCAGGCGGCAATGTCTCATCAATCGCAGGCGCAGGAATTTCAACGGCCGGTTCGGCGGCACGCCCCGCAGTGAAACCGAAGAAGGGAATGAGCATCAGCACCCCGACGGCGGGCGCAATCAACACAGCGAAACGGCCGCCTGTCTTGCTTGGCGCGTTCCCTGCTTGCGCGATCCGGCCTTGCGGGTCTTTCAGCGCTCTACTCTTGGCCATCATGATCCCCTCTGAACAAGCGCATCCGCGCGCATGAAGCCTATGTGAATATCTACGTGCGCATGATATCTGATATCTATGTGCCCAGGCTGCGACGCACCATGGCGACGGCGCCCCGGCACGCGAGGGTTTTACGGCAATGTCGCTATGTCGCGCCAATCACAATGATTACCAGCGCCCGGCACGCGGTGGTCACGAGATCGTGTAAGGCGTTGCGAGTGATTACCCTGGCGAGCCGTCACTGCGAGCGCGCATCGTTCAGGAGCGGGATGTCGGCCACCGGTTTCGGCGCCGGCAGCGATTGCAGATAGGCATAGATGTCATCGAGTTCCGCGTCGCTCAACACGGCCTCCCGGAACGGCGGCATCTGTCCATTGGTCGTGCGCACGAAGGACTTGAAGGCGTCGAGCGGCAATTGCGTTCGAGCGATCACCCGGCCGTTGCTGGTCGCCACCGAGCCTTGGCCGGCGAAGCCGTGACATTGCCAGCAGCCATGCTTGGTGAAAGCGATCTTGCCTTTTGCCGCGTCGGCTGCGGCGGCGACATTCAGTCCGGCAAAGCTCGTCGCGAGACCCGCGACAACAAACAAAACTGCCTTCAGTCCCATCGCACGCATAACCCCTCCCCTCACTTTCACGTTTCTCACCGCGGCTGCGTCCACACATTGACCAGCGCCGGCTGACCGGTTTTGACCACCGCCACCGCTTCCTTGATTGCCGGACCGAGATCGGCCGGATCGGTGATCGGGCCTTTGGCCCACCAGCCCAGCGACTTGGCAAGGTCGTGATACTGGATATCGGGATTCATGATGCTGGTGCCGATCGGCGCCAGATCATTGCCGATATTGGCGACGCGATTGCGGAAATTCGACATGCGCTGGATGTGCATGACCTCCTGGTGATAGCCGCGATTGTTGTGCATGACCGCAAGCAGCGGGATCTTGTGGCGCGCCGCCGTCCACAACACGCCGGGCGCAAACATCAGATCGCCGTCGGACTGAATCGAGACCGAGAAGCGGCCGAGGTCGCGATTGCCGAGCGCCGCCCCGATCGAAGCCGGCGCGCCATAGCCGATGCCGTAGCCGCCGGACCAGCCGAGCCACTGATAATGCTTCTCGATCGGCCACAGCCGGTTGGCCCAATTGCTGGTATTGCCGGAGGTCGAGACCAGCGACCAGTTTTCGTCCTTGATCTGGGCATACAGTTCCATCAGCAACCGCGCCGTCGAGACAGGCTGCGCGTCCCAGGCGATGGCGGCCGCCTCCTTGGTGGCCTGCAGGCCCTTGAGATGGGACTGGCGAATGCCATCGCCGCGCTTGGCGAGAGCGTCCTTGCGATCGTTGCCGATCGCGGACTTCACCGCTTCGATCAGCGAAGGCAAAGTCGCTTCCGCGTCGCCCGGCATCGAGACGTCGATGCTCTGGAATTGCTGGAAGTCCTGGTAGTTCGACTTGGTGAGCAGATCGACCGAACTGATGCTGATCAGCTTGGTGCCGGGCTTGATCTTGGTGACGTATTCGCCAAAGCCGAAATTGCCGTTGTCGAGGAAGCCGTTCACCGTTCCCCAATAGTCCGACAGTTCCATGCCGATCACGACGTCGGCCTGCGAGATCACCGCCGGGGGCCGGCTGAGATAATGCGTGCTGGGGAAGTTCATGCGGTTGCCCTGGTTGACCACCGGGGCCTGGAGCAATTCGGCAAGCTCGATCAGCAGATCGACGCCGTTCTGGGTGCGCGCCGCGCGATCGACCACGATGACCGGATGCTCGGCATTGGCGAGAAGCCGCGCCGCTTCCTTGACCGCGGCGAGATCGCCTTGCGGCGGCGCGGCGGCAAAGAATTTCGGAACGTAGAGCGGCCGGCCGAAATTGCGCACCGAATCGTTCTGCAAGCCCTCGTCAAGCGACATCATCACGGGCCCGTAGGGCGGCGTGGTCGCGATCTTGTACATGCGCACGAAGCTTTCGGCGAAGTGTTGCAACGAAACCGGCGTATCATCCCATTTGGTGAAGTCACGGACGATCGCGTTGATATCCTGCGCGGAGTGGAAGGTCGGCACGCCGGGCGCGCGGTGCGCGGCGTCCATGTCGTTGCCGCCGACGATGAGAACCGGAACACGATCGCACCAGGCGTTGTAGACCGCCATGGTGGCGTGCTGCAGGCCGACCACGCCGTGCACCAGCGTCATCAGCGGCTTGCCGGTAGCCTTGAAATAGCCATGGCACATGGCGACGCCGGATTCCTCGTGCATGCAGGTGAGGAATTCCGGCATCGTGTTCTTGCCGTAATTGATCAGCGATTCATGCAGGCCGCGATAGCTCGCCGCCGGATTGGCCGGCAGATATTTAATGTCGAGCGACTTGATGACGTCGACCATGAAATCCGAGCCGGGCGGACCGTTCTCGGACGAGCTTGCCGGCGCTTGCGGCGTCCCGCTTTCAGCAGCGGCCACGCGAGCATTCGGCGGCAGAGCCGAAGGCAGACGCGGCGCCGATTGAGGCTCCGGCTGCGGCGATGTCGGCGCCGCCGCAAGCGCCGCGGTCGCCGGAGGAACGCTGCCGGCGGCGCCGGCAATGGCGGCTGTCGCCAGAAACTTGCGGCGGTCGAGTTGCGGCGAGGTCTTTTTGGTTGGCATCGTCATCTCCCCAGAATCCTTTGCACGCGTCCGGCAAAGTGTTGTCACCTCGATACCATCCGAAACGCGGCGCTCAAAGCCGTTCGCTGCACGGGGACATAGCTTGCGTGCGAGACCTCGACTTCGCGCATGGATGTAACCTCGGTGTAAAACCCGGGGGGTTCCGGTCCGCTCGGCACCGCCACTTATCCGCGCTAGGGCGCCGGATGCCGGAGGTCGGCCGGCGGCGAAACCCGAGATTAAGCATTTTCGCTAATCCTGCGGCGGATGCTTTTGCGGTGGGGAACGCGCTGTTCATGGCGGCCAATCCGAGACCCGTAGACGGTCTGGCGGGCACGCGACCGCTGCGCTCGCCTTCGCCGCAATCCGACATTGTGGATGTCCGGGCGCCCGGGCGCAGTGCCGCCCGTGGTCCCGCCGTCGCGTCTCTTGCGGCCACGGCGCCCGAGCGGACCCATCGTGCGCGCACGCATCTTTGTTTCATCATCGACAGCGACGCCAGCATCCGGCAATTCCTGTCGCTCATCCTGCAGGGCAGCGGCATCGACACCGAGGAATTCGCCGATGGCCGCACGCTGCGCGAAGCGCTGCAGCGGCGGTCACCTGACATGATCTTCCTCGATGTTGGAGCGGACACGAGCCACGCCGCCACATGCATCGCCGCGCTCGGCGCCGAAAGCTTTCGCGGTCAAGTCCAACTCACCAGCAATCGCGGCCTTGCCGCTCTCAGCCGCATCAAAACCATCGGCGAACAACAGCGCCTGCGCATGTTGCCAGTGCTGAACAAGCCATTCGAGACGAGTGTGATTGTCAAAATGCTGCAGGATCATAAGCTTGGTCAGCGCACCGCCCTGGCGGGCCGTGTCGACCTCGGCGAGGCTCTCGCCAAACGCTGGATCGAATTCTGGTACCAGCCGAAAATCAATCTGCGCAAGAAGCAACTCGTCGGGGTCGAGGCCTTCGCCCGCGTCCGCCATCCCGAGCATGGCGTACTGCCGCCGGAGGCCTTCATTCCCGCCGCCACCGACGCCAGCCTGATCGCGCTGTCGGAGTTCGCGCTCGGCGAAGCGCTCAAAGCGAGCATCAATTTCGGCAAGATCGGCGTCAGCCTGCGCATGGCGGTCAATATGCCGGTCAATGCGCTCCGCAAAGTCGCCGTCGTCGACATTGTGCAAAGCTACCTGCCGCGCTTCGAGCGATGGCCCGGGCTGCTCATCGACGTCACCGAGGAGCAGGTCGTCAACGATTTCGAACGGACGCGCGATATCGCGCACCGTCTCGAGCCGCTCAATGTCAAACTCGCCATCGACGATTTCGGCCGCGACTATTCCGCGGTAATGCGGCTCTCCGACCTGCCCTTCGCCGAGCTCAAGCTCGACCGCAGTTTCGTGAGCGGCTGCGGCACCGACACCGCAAGCGCGCCGTTGTGCAAGGCCGCGATCGATCTCGCCCATAGTTTCGGGAGCGTCGCGGTCGGCGTCGGCATCGAGCGCGCGTCCGACGCGCTGGCGCTGCTCGGCATGGGCTGCGATTACGGCCAGGGCTTTCTGCTCGGCCAGCCGATGCCGGAAGAGCGCTTCATCGCATTGCTGCGGCAGCGCGCCGCGAGCGCGCAAGAGCAAAGGAATGGCTGACGAAAGGCTTGGCTAACGAAAGGCTTGGCTAAAGAACGTCTTGAATGCCGGCTAGTGAGTCCAGGCGCCGCGCCGCGTGGAAGCGAAATTGTCCGAATAGGAGATGCGCACGCGTTTTTGCGGCGGCGTCTCGAACGCCTCATAGGCGATACCGTTACGCTCGCAATAAGCGATGGCCTCTTCCTTGGTGTCGAAATGCAGGCGAACCTGCTGCTTCATGTCGCCGGAGCTGGTCCAGCCCATCAGCGGATCGATCACCCGCCGCTGCTCGGGCTCGTAATCGAGCACCCATTCCTTGGTCTTGGCCGTGCCGGATTGCATCGCGGTGCGGGCAGGCTTGTAAATGCGGGCGGTCATCGGCGCTTTCGTGGTCTCGGTTGGGATCGGGCCGGCACTATAGCCCAGCAAGATATCGGAAACATTGTCGAACTGTCAGAACCGCATTGAACAGATTCAAATGGTTGAATGGTCGGGGCAGCAGGATTTGAACCTGCGACCTGCAGTACCCAAAACTGCCGCGCTACCAGGCTGCGCTATACCCCGCCGGTCGCGGCTTGGGGATACATCTTTCGGCGTTTTCCAGCAACCCGAGAGGCTAAAATAGCCCGCAAACGGCCGCGCAACCTGGGCCATCAGCTGCCCTTGCCGAAGAACGAGCCGGTGACCCTGTCGCCGGCCTTGATGCCGAGCTTGCGCGCGGTACCGCCGCTCACCTCAAGAACGCCGCGCACCAGGCCGCCAGACGGGATCAGCGTATCGTCCATCGGCTTGGCATTTTCGGCAATGCGGACGATGTGGCCGTCGGCGGCGATAAAGATAATGTCGAGCGGGATATATGTATTGTGCATCCAGAACGCGGTTGGCTGCGGGTAGCCGAAATCGAACAGCATTCCGTGCCCTTCCGGCAGCGACTTGCGGTACATCAGGCCGCGCTCGCGCTCGGCGTCGTTGGTCGCGAGCTCGACGGAGAACGCATGCACGCCAGTGCCGCTGACGATCTCGATCGTAGCGGTGCCCGCGGCCCGCGCCGGCGCCAGCCCACCTGAGATCCAACCGACAAACAGCACGAGCGCGGCAAAACACGCCGCGCGCATGACCGACTTGGGAAAGAACCTGACGGACAGTGCCGTCAGTGCGAGGCCGGGCCGAGCGGTCCGCTTTCGGGCCGCACCTCGGCCGCCATCATGCCCTTGGGGCCCGGTCCAAAGCGCACCAGGACAAATTGCCCCGGCCGCAGCTCGGTAAGACCGAAGCGGCGCAGTGTTTCCATGTGAACGAAGATATCCGGCGTCCCTTCCCCGCGCGTGAGGAAGCCGAAACCGCGAAGCCTGTTGAACCATTTGACCTGTGCCCGTTCGAGACCGCTCGTCGGGGACACAGTAACATGAGTTCGCGGCGGCGGCATCTGCGCCGGATGAACCGCTGTCGATTCATCCATGGAGATGACGCGGAAAGCTTGCAGGCCTTTCGGTCCCGCGAGCACCTCGCAGACGACGCGCGCGCCTTCATAGGCGGTCTGATAGCCATCGCGGCGCAGGCAGGTCACGTGCAGCAGAACATCCGCCATGCCGCTGTCCGGCACGATGAAGCCGTAGCCCTTTGCGACATCGAACCACTTGATGACGCCTGAGACTTCAATGACCCGTGAGGTCGTCTCATCGCCAAGTGGTGCGACGCCGGGACCGGTGCCCGTTTTGTTGGATTTTGTTTCGATTCCGTCCGACGCCATGACGCCGCGGCCGCCGCCTGTGCTCGCACCACTTCAGGTGCATCACGAATCTACGATTCTCTAAAATCGAAGATAACACCGGCCATTCGAGGCGAAAGGGCAAAAATGCAACACTGCGTTAAAAGCGTCATTGGCCTGTGTACAAAGTGCTCAATGAACTCGCTCAATGAACGATCAAGGGTTCGAGCACGGTGCCAATGTCTTGTCGTACGACAAGATCAGCGATGGCATCGAACTCGGTCGCCTCGCGATTGATGATGACAAGACGCGCGCCATGGCGTTTAGCCATCAAAGGAAATCCGGCGGCCGGCCAGACGACGAGCGAGGATCCGATAGCCAGGAACAGGTTGCAGGTCTGCGCCAGGTCCGAAGCGCGCTGCATTGCCGCATCCGGCATGGCCTGGCCGAACGAAACGGTCGCGGTCTTGATGAAGCCGCCGCAGTCGGGGCAATCGGGCGCGCAACCATTGCCGGCCTCCATCTTGGCCCGGACCCAGTCGAGCTCATAACGCTTGGTGCAATCGAGGCAATGCGCGTAGGTGGTATTGCCATGCAGTTCGACGACGTCGTGCGGTTCGATTCCGGAGGCCTGGTGCAGATTGTCGATATTCTGCGTCACGACGCCTGGCACCTTGCCGGCCCGGTAAAGGCTCGCAAGCGCCAAATGTCCGCGCCCCGGCCTGGCTGCCTTGAAACGGGCCTCCATGGCAAAGCGCCGACGCCAGGATTCGTTGCGCGCCTCCTGGTTCTCCAGGAATTCATCGAATGGTATCGGTTTGTTCTTAGTCCACAGTCCGCCGGGCGAGCGGAAGTCCGGAATGCCGCATTCGGTCGAGATGCCGGCACCGGTGAACGGCACGATGGCGCCTGCTTCATGAACCAGTTCGGTCAGGTGCGCGATGGCGCTATCGAGGTCGGTCGCGATCATTGGTCAAAGCTGGGTGCAGGCGAGCTATCCGGGCTTCGCACAAGCCTAGCCGACACCGCCTGACTGTCATAGCCGGGCTTCATACTCGGCAGGCCCTGTCCTAGATATTGTTCGTCGTAGATATTCACTGTCGGCTCGCGAAAGAAGACGGGCCCGTTTTGTCCGGCCAGCGGAGGTTCTCTCATGCGGTATCTGCACACAATGCTGCGCGTACGCGATCTCGATGCAGCGCTCGATTTCTATTGCAACAAGCTCGGGCTGAAGGAGGTCCGCCGCCGCGTCGACGACAAGGCCAAATACACGCTGGTCTTCCTCGAAGCTCCGGCCGATGACGGGCTGGTGTCGAATGGCCCGCCCGGCCGGCAGGCGCCGCTGGTCGAGCTCACTTATAACTGGGACACCGAGGACTATGGCGAGGCGCGCTATTTCGGCCATCTCGCCTACGAGGTCGACGATATCTACGCGCTTTGCGAGAAGCTCATGAAGGCCGGCGTCACCATCAACCGCCCACCGCGCGACGGCACCATGGCCTTCGTCCGCTCGCCCGATAAGCACTCGATCGAACTCTTGCAGAAAGGTTCCCCGTTACCGCCGAAGGAACCCTGGGTTTCGATGCCCAATACCGGCAAGTGGTGAGGCGGACCCGAGCGAGCCCGCAGAGCTACTGAGTGCAGGCGCCGTCGAACGTATGACAGTAACGCCCGGTCGTGCACAGCTGATGGACGCGGGTGCGACCCGCAGCGCGGCACACGCAGTTGGCTTTGACGAGGCCCTGCGCGCAGGTTGGAAAATGCGCATGCGTGAGCGAGGACATGCCGCTGATCCGCGCCTGCGCCATTCCGATAGACATGGTTGTCGCAACAAGCGCGATAACGATCTTCTTCAACATGTTTCGCTCCCTGATTTGGCTTTTCTGTCACGCCTCAAGACAGCCAGGATGTGCGCTCAAAGCGTGCATTCCGAAGCGCCCGGCCTCGGTCGCGGTCACAGGATTTCTACGTACAAACTTTGTGCATCTGTGCCGCGCATGAGGCCGGCATAGAGAGCCGCTGGACGGTGCAAAGGAGAGGGATTTCGGTCTCTCTGTGACTGCCGTGCTTGGCCAAGTGCCGCCCGATACTACCACAGTTACCACAGTTTTGGCCGGCGGTTGGGATCACTGCACTGGCGCCGCAGTATGTCGGGGCGGCGCCAAAGCCGCAAAAGACGCGACAGATTCGTGAAATCGCCGCAACGGCCGAAAAAATCCGACTAATCCGGTATTGGCCTCAATGGCTTGGGCCGCGCTTGCCGGCCTGCCCAAACACCTTTATATGTCGCGCGCCTTCGGGATACCGCTTGGTTCCCGCTTGGTACATGCGCCATCGCGCGCCATTAGCGCCCTTCGTCTAGCGGTCCAGGACATCGCCCTTTCACGGCGGTAACACGGGTTCGAGTCCCGTAGGGCGCGCCAATGATTTCGATGGCTTAGCCGCACCGCCTTGCGCCACTGCCTCAGCGTCGTCGCTCGCGCATTTCCGCCGGCTGCGTTCTGCTATAGTCTGCGCCGCCTTCGATCCTTTGGGGATGATCGTCCGTGCCCCGTGGCTTTGTTGTCCTCGTCAGAAGCGCCGGCGGATACAAGGGGTCGACCTATGTGGTCGCCGTCGCCGAGCGCGAGACGGCCGTCGCAATGGTCAAGAGGCTTTATGGTCCGGGTGCCGATTTCTATGCGTCGCCGATATCTGCAGGCGACATCGAGCAGATGGGCTTATCGTCAGGCGAAGTCATCGAGTGGCACTGACTCCTGTGCTGATGGAAGCCGGCAAAATCCGAATCCGTTGCCGCCCCGGCCCGGATGTTGATGCCTCGCGAGAGCGTGACGAGCAGGCGAACCTCAGCGGCCTCTAAGGATCGCTGCAATTATCGAGATCGATCCGTTCCGCTGGCGACAAATTGTCGTCTTTTCGCGCCGCAAGCCGGCTCACGATCTCGAGACAGGTCTGTCCCGTCGTTAGGTGCATTTCATCCGGTCCCGACGGCCAGGCAAGCACAACAAGGACCGCGATAATCGCAGCGACAGCCAACAAATCCTTCAGAAGTCCCCACATAGCCAAATTAAACAAGACGAAAACCGCGCGGGCAAGCGGCCGCCGGCCTAGGCACGCGATCAAGCGACCAAAGAATTGATCTTTCTTTGGTCATGCAGGCTCTTCGGATTCGCATTTGGTCCGCGCGGTGCATTCCTTGAGA
>Ga0335072_10000196_pt1 | contig 132917 bp, 112 predicted proteins | sample Lox_Sample_21_FD_206725 | JGI IMG/M metagenome (GOLD analysis project Ga0335072, IMG submission 206725) | Soil microbial communities from Loxahatchee National Wildlife Refuge, Florida, United States - Lox_Sample_2.1 | ecosystem: Environmental > Terrestrial > Soil > Wetlands | place: USA...
CGCCGACACTGCCTCGTCTCCTCAACTCCGATTCGATTCGCTCCACACCCTCTTTGATTGCGCGCACCGTTCCGTCGTAGTCCTCGCGTGGCGTAGGCACGCGATGGCGGTGGACTTCCCGGCCATCGTTATCCAGGGCCACGAATTCAATCTTGGTGCCACCCAAATCCACGCCAATACGAATCGAATTGCTCGAGTCACTTCCCTGTATTGTCGACATGCTCTTCACTATACACAAATCCCCCGGCGTGGCGGCTCCATCCCGCTGTTTTTCGTCCGTAGCAGCGGCTTTACGCCGCTGTCTTCTGCTATTGATCAAGATGGATCGAATAAAAAAGGGGCCGGCGGTGCCGGCCCCTGGAATTGTTACGGTTCGGTCGGTTGATGATTAGAAGTGGAAGCCCAACTCCACTGCCTCGGTCCGCGGCGTTACATAGTGAGTTCCGCTGAAGGTCGAAATGAAGTTGTACAGCGCCCGTTTGTCGGTCAGGTTGATCACTGTGAACCGTAGGCTCCACTTGTAGCGGTCTCCATGGAACAGATTGTCCTCGCCCACGGCGAGATCGAACAAGTTCCGTGGCTGGATGCGTTGCGGATTCTTGTCGTCATTCTCTGTTCCTGGTGCCGGAATGGACACATACTTGGCGCCATACTGGGTCGCCGGGCAGAGATTCGGCCCGTAGGACGAGCTGATCGGGGTCGTCACAGTCGCATAAACGTTTCCGCAGAACAACCCTGCCTGGGCCTGTTGATCTGGCGTCAGTCCGGACGTATCGACGAGATTATTCGGGTTATCCGGGCCCGGCTGGCTCGAGCAAGACTCGCCGCCGAAACATGGTGCCGGTCCGGCTACCAGTCCGCTATCGTAGCGCCAGTTCCAGCCGATCCAAGGCGTGAACTTCTTCCATGGTGCTTGGTACTGTATGTGCGCGGTCATGTTGTTCAGTTCGTCATGGTCGATTCGAAATACAGAGGGTCCCGCGGGCGACGGAGGCGTGGCGCCAATACCGCTAACCTGTGGAGTAAAGAATCGTGCCGCCACGCTGGACGTCACCACATACGCCGTAAAACCGTGGGTGTTCGGTACGGACAGACGGATGGCATACCCCGGGATTTTCGATTTGTTCCATTCGATCGGATACGTAATCGGAGTATCGCCAAGGACGCTGAAGTCGAACGCCCGCTGCGTGTACTTCCAGATGTACTCGCCATCGATCACAAGATACTTCCCAAACGCCTGCTGCAGGCCGGCGTGATATTCATTCCGATGGCCAGGGCTCAGCGGTGGTATGTTTGACGACACGCATTGCCCGCCCGGTACCGACTCCTGAAGATCGAAAATTACCGGGTCGTTGCAGCCCGTGCTCGCCAGGATCAGATTTTCGTTGAACGGTGTCTCCATCGTGCGGGCGTACGAAAGCCGCAGCACTGTGTTGGTCTTTTTGATGTTGTACGCCACGCCCGCGCGTGGTTCCGCAAGTCCGTCGCTGGAAATACCACTGTATATATCTCCCCGCAGTCCCAGGTACACACTCCAGTTTCTAATGCTGATTGTGTCTTGCACGTACATCGCCGCTTCCTTGATATTTGTGCTCCTGTTGAATTGGTACAGGCCGCTGGTTGTTTGTCCTGCCGGGCAACCGTCGGACGCGGGCAACGGCGCCGTTCTCGTCAAGTCGTAACACCCCAGCAACGGTATGAACGCCGGATTCGCTGTCCCGCCGACGTTCCCAACACCGCCGCATCCCGTAGGGGAGGTTATCAGCGGGTTCGTGTTCACGCTTCCGTCCGCATTCAAGCAAACGGCGTTCACTGCCGGATCCACGATTCCGAAATGATCATTTTCGGAAAGCGCAGTGTTCTCGAAGTCAACGCCTGCCTTTATATTGTTTATTCCTTTCACGTACGAGACACTGGCCCGAATTCCGGCATTTGCTAATGTGCGGTACTGGCTAACGGTCTCGAGCTGGAGATCAGGTGTCTGATCGGCGAAGGGATCCCCACTAGGATAGTAGGTGTACCCATCGCGCCGGAACCACCCAGCCAGCGTGAACACCGTCCTCGAATTAATCAGCCGCGTCCAACTCGGCGCAATATTAATTGTCTGGATCTTCGAGCGCTGATCCTGCGATCCTACCGGAACACCAGTGGGACCCAGGCCTCCGCAGTTGCCAATCTGTCCCGGCGGGCACGTGGGGTCGACTGCATTGAATGTCCATCCGGTCGCGAACTGCGCATCGTAGGAATTTGGTGTTTGAAACCACGACCGCGTGTACTGGAAGTTGAGGCTCAGTGTGTCTGCCGTCGACGGCTTGTAATCTACACGGTCAAAAATGTTTTCTTCATTGCCCTTGTCATGAAAGACGTTGTATTCCGGTCCGTCCAGAAAACGGCCAGTGTTCAGGGCATTTGCGGAAATAAAGTTACCTAGTTTGTCGGTGCCATATCCTGCGTCAAACCCGCCATTTACGGTTCCGAACGCTCCGTAAGAAGCGAACACGTCTCCATGCGGCTGGTTGATGCCGAGGCCCGAACGCGTGGTGGCCACGATCACTAAGCTCGTCTTGCCTCCAAATTCGGCCGGGGGTGCGCCCGCGATGACTTCCATTGATTGAACCGCATCCGTGGGAAGTTGATTGGAAAACACTTTACTTTGCTGATCGGTGATCGGCTGTCCATCCACCGAGAACGAATTCGAGGCATGATCACCTAGCCCATGGAACAGTCCGTTGGAATCCGCTGCGACACCGGGACTTGTGAGCGTGACCAGGGAGCTAAGTTCAGAAGTCGCGCTTTCCAGCGGTACTTTTTGGAACAGTCCACGGTCTACGTCGGTATGATACGTTGGATCATTCTCCACCAGATCCGCTCCGTTGGACTCCACCGTTACCGACGTCACCGCCGTTCCTACCTTCAATCCCACTTCGACATTGGTGGGAACCGCCGACCGTACTTGTACATCCTGGGTATACGTGGCGAATCCCGTCACCGTCACCGTCATGTTGTACACATCGAAAGGAACATTTAGGAATTTAAAGCTTCCGTCACTGCCGCTCGTCGTCGTTCGCGTATAACCGCTCACGGCATTCTCTATTTCGACGGTGGCCTTTGCCGCAACGGCGCCGGATGGATCCTTCACCACTCCTTGAATCGACCCCGAACCCGCGGTTTGCGCCGCAACACTTGCGACATAAACAGACACAAATAGCACCATAACTGCAAAACTTCGAAGACCGTAATGCATTCTTCCTCCAAGCTCCAAAGAGCATTTTGCGTAGGTGTGCGTTGGTAGGCCCGCCCCCAAAAAAAAGACGGTGTCCGGCCCAATCGAGGCCGGCTCTGAAACCACTTCACTCAGGCTGGATTTACAGAAGGACTTTCGCGGGCGGTGCGCGCGGATCCGCGTGAGAGAAAAAAGTCTCGGTCGCCGAAAGCACTGCTGGTGCCGGCACTTCTCCAATGGGCACCAAGGGGACGCTGAAAACGATTCCGGATACCGCCGGTATTACGCTTACATGCGCTACTTGGCACAACCGGCAGGCCGCTTCATCTTGTCCGTTGGCGTGCTCGTGGGGCGTAACTTGCAGCAGAAATACGAGCGATAGCATCGCCAGGACAATGGCTATAGACCTGGCCCAATGGCCCCGGGACTTCTGTACCTGCCACCCCATTCCTGCGTCTCTCCAAAGCGAGCTTGCTTGGTCCCCACCGGCTGCAGAATGCAACCCGGCTCCAGTATGCGTTTAAGATGTGGTTGGATGCAAGAATGTTTCAAATCGTTGTGCCCGCTTGACCTACTTCCGCCCTCCCCTTTTCCGCCCGAGATAGAAAGACCGGACGAGTTCATCGCCCGTCCGGTCCAGTATCGATCCTGTTTTTCAGAACGTCTTGCTTACTTGTGGTTCTTGTTGGCTGCTTCCGCCGCCAGTTTCAACTCCTTGTTGACCTGATCGAGCAAGTCCTTGGCCTTCGCGGCATGGCCCTGCATATCCCACTCATTCGCTTCTTGTGCCGCGGTGATTTTGTTGTACGCCTGTTCAGACAGTCGCTGCGCCGCCGCGAGGTTTGGATGCTTCTGGCCGCTCACGTTTTCTGCCGGCTTCTGAGCCACAGCCACGCCGCCACCGATCAGCGCTGCCACCAACACTGCACCCGCAAGACTCTTTGAGATCTTCATGCTCCTTACTCTCCTTTTTGGTTGTAAACGTAGGGGTCCGCCAACGCTCCATCAAACCCAGTGACGTCGGGGAAGTTGCATCTGATTTTGTGGCTTATTCCCTGGGGCTACAAGCGTGTGCGCACCTAAGGCGTCGAATCAGTCAACCGAGCCGCCCGTGCCCTTGGCCGGCGCCGCTGTTTTTAGGCGGTCGCCGTCAGCATTTCATACTCGACCGGCAGTTCAATTCCGAACTGCTTCATCAGGCCGAGCCCGTCCCAAATCACTGTGGATTCCAGAATCTTTCCATTCCCAATGAGGTTGATGGTAATACCGCTGAAAGACACTTCCTTGTTCGTCGGTGGCACTCCGAGAAATTCCCCACGATGCGTTCCGGTAATCGTCCAGTGCACCACCAGTTTATTTCGCTCGCTGATGGTGTCGTCCACATGGAACTTCATATCCGGCAAGCCGGCGAAGAACCGCTCCACTTGCCGCCGGTACGCGCTCGGCCCTACCCCGCGGCCCGACACCGTCGGATCCCCTAAGGCATGCGTCTCCGAGATCACCTGATCGATATATTCCATCCTCCGGTCGTTCCACACGCTGTGATACAAGCGGCCGAACAAAAGCTTGTGCTCGGGGGCAACCGACATAGCATCATCCTCCTCTGGAACGCGGATCCTCTCCCGCAGCAACCTGTTCTGCGGGGGTCTCCTGGGCGGAAGCTTGCCGGAGAGCCTACTCCGAAATGGCACACCTGGCAATCCCTTCCGCGACGTAGTTTCGCCGGTGCCGCCCGGTAAGAAACGCGGCGAGTGAGCGCCTGTTAGCGCGATGCGCAGGGGAGCGCACCATTCCTAGAAGGAATGATAACCAAAGAAGTAAGTCAACCAAGTCGTCTACGCCGTTGGATGCCCCCGCCGGTCTTTGGGAACGGCCCTCAACTTCGCGCGAGCCTGTCATGCGGAGTGATTTCTTCGTTCATTCCGAGTGGCGTCACAACGACCAGTCCGCAAAAAAGAAAAAGGGCCGCGGCATCAGCCACGGCCCTAATCAAAAATTGGCTCTTTTTCAATCGATAACGATCCACCAGAATCTGTTCAACGCCCTTCAACTTGCGTCTCAGGGCAAGGAGTAACTTGAGTCTAGCGAACCGGCAAGCCCGTGAGAGCTGCGTTTCGCTTGAGACCATCCTACGCACACCATAGCGCAGTAGATCTCATTGTATTTAGAAAGGAGGTGATCCAGCCGCAGGTTCTCCTACGGCTACCTTGTTACGACTTCACCCCAATCATGAGTCATACCTTGGGCGCCTGCCTCCTTGCGGTTAGCGTGGCGACTTCTAGTACAGCTCACTTTCGTGATGTGACGGGCGGTGTGTACAAGGCCCGGGAACGTATTCACGGCGTCGATCTGATACGCCATTACTAGCGATTCCGGCTTCATGCAGTCGAGTTGCAGACTGCAATCCGAACTGAGCAGAGTTTTCTCCGATTAGCTCCCCCTCGCGGGTTGGCAACGGTTTGTACCCTGCATTGTAACACGTGTGTAGCCCTGGACATAAAGGCCATGCGGACTTGACGTCATCCCCACCTTCCTCTCCGTTATCCGGAGCAGTCCACACAGAGTCCTCTCTTGCGAGTAGTAACTGTGTGCAGGGGTTGCGCTCGTTGCGGGACTTAACCCAACACCTCACGGCACGAGCTGACGACAGCCATGCAGCGCCTATACTTATGTCCCTTGCGGGAAGGCCGTATTTCTACAGCTGGTCATAAGCATTTCGAGCCCAGGTAAGGTTCCTCGCGTAGCGTCGAATTGAACCACATGTTCCACCGCTTGTGCGGGCCCCCGTCAATTCCTTTGAGTTTCAGTCTTGCGACCGTACTCCCCAGGTGCAGGACTTAACGCGTTAGCTCCGGGACGACGCCCGAACGGGCGGCACCCCAAGTCCTGATCGTTTAGGGCTAGGACTACCAGGGTATCTAATCCTGTTTGCTCCCCTAGCTTTCGTTCCTCAGCGTCAGTAGTGATCCAGCTCGCCGCTTTCGCCACGGGTGTTCCTGCAGATATCTACGCATTTCACCGCTACACCTGCAATTCCACGAGCCTCTCTCACACTCAAGCACAGCAGTTTCGGAAGCAGCCTCTGAGTTGAGCCCAGAGATTTCACTCCCGACTTGCCACACCGCCTACGAACCCTTTACACCCAGTAATTCCGAACAACGCTGGCCCCCTACGTCTTACCGCGGCTGCTGGCACGTAGTTAGCCGGGGCTTCTTATCCTGGTACCGTCACTCCCTTGCGGGCATTCGTCCCAGGCGAAAGGGGTTTACACTCCGAGAAGCTTCATCCCCCACGCGGCGTCGCTGCATCAGGCTTTCGCCCATTGTGCAAGATTCCCCACTGCTGCCTCCCGTAGGAGTCTGGACCGTGTCTCAGTTCCAGTGTGGCTGGCCATCCTCTCAGACCAGCTACCGATCATTGCCTTGGTGAGCCGTTACCTCACCAACTAGCTAATCGGGCGCGGGCTCCTCCTCCGACGCATCACTGCTTTGAATCCTCAAACTATCGTCCAAGGAATGTTATGCGGTATTAGCCCCGCTTTCGCGGGGTTATTCCCCATCGGAGGGCAGATTGCCCACGTGTTACGCACCCGTGCGCCGTGCGCCCATCCCCTGTATTGCTACAGGAAACTGCGCACGCGACTTGCATGTGTTAAGCACGCCGCCAGCGTTCGTTCTGAGCCAGGATCAAACTCTCGTTTGAAGCCTGTCGCTTAGCGTTTACCCCCGGTAAGGGGTTGCCCTCCGAAGAGGGGTCTGCCGTCCCCTTGCGGAGACAACAAAAAACCCGGGTTGCCCCGGGCCAGCCTGCTAAGCAAAATTGTTATGTCGCTCAAATTACTCAAAGTCTCATCTGCGCTCGAAGCTCAGATGAGGTCGAACAGATTCTGGCACATCGTATCGATTGTCAAAGAGCGTTTGTTCCGCCTCCCTGTCACGCAGAGTGGCCTGCAACGAACCCTCTAAGATTACCAGACTCACCCTATTTGTCAACACTCGTTTACCTGCTATTTTTGTTTTCCACAATTTTCCTCAGCTCCCTGCTAACTCTCTCCTTCCCTGTTGCTTCCGAGCACCTCGGAAGCGCCGACTTCGCCAAGCGCTCCGCTCCCTGCACACACCCAACGTCCGCGAGACCACTTTTCAGCAAATACCCCCCAACGCCTTTCGAGTGACCAGTGATCAGCGAACCGTGACCAGGAACCAAGACTCAGACCTGTTCGGATCGCGTCGCGCTGTTTCCTGCCTCCCGACTGTTCTATCCTCACTCCTAGGGACCCATCGACCATGCCGCTACGCTTCGCCACTGAGTCCGACCTTCCCGCCTTCATGGAACTCGTCAACAACGCCTTCCAAGTGGAGCGGTTTTTCCTCGTTGGCGACCGCCTCGACCCCGAACGCACCCGTCAGCAATTCGAAAAGGGCCGCTTCCTGCTTCTGGAAGACGCGGGTCTCGCGGGCTGCGTTTACGTCGAGTTGCGCGGCGACCGCGCCTATCTCGGGCTACTTTCCGTCGATCCTGCGCGCCAGCACCGCGGCCTCGCCCGGCATCTAGTGTCCGCAGCGGAGCAGTTCGCCCGCGAGAACGGTGCGCGGTTCATGGATTTGACGGTGGTCAACCTGCGCACGGAACTCCCGCCGCTTTACGAGAAACTCGGCTACACAAGCGTGGGCACCCAACCGATCCATCAGGAGCTAGCCAGCCGCGTCAGCCAGCCTTGCCATCTCATTCGCATGTCCAAGCCGCTGTGACCGGTAACAGTGACAGCCTTGAGTTCCTGATCGCCGATTGCTGATTACCGATTCCTGCTCTACCCTTCAACCAGGTAAACTGTCGGCTGTCAGCTGGCGGCTAACTTTCATGGCATTGTCAGAAAACATCGCGCTTCTGCGGCGCATCTACGAACGCTTTAACGCGCGTGAGATGGACGCGGTGCTCGCGGCGCTCCACGAAGATGTGCTGTGGGCCAACGGCATGGAAGGCGGCCATGTGCACGGCCGAGAAGAAGTGCGCAGCTATTGGACGCGCCAGTGGGCCATGCTCGATCCGCGCGTCGAGCCGGTGGCCTTCGCCGAAGGGCCGCAATCGGAAGTGATCGTCGAAGTCCACCAAGTGGTGCGCGATCTTCAGGGCAAGCTGCTAGCCGACCAAATGGTCGGCCACATCTTCCACATCGAAAACAACCTCATTCGCCGCTTCGATATTCGTGGGGCGTAGAGAGTAGTTGCCGGCTGCGCTAACGAAGCGGATCGATCTAAGGTTCGGCCACTCCACAGGCCCGCAGTGCGGCTTTACAGTTTCGTTGGGATTGTTTAGGCTGGGAACCTATGTGGAATGTAGACGAACGCTTTGAAAAGGCAGCGATGGACCGGCTGGCTTCGCTGGGATTTTCTGTGGGCAGCACGCGCGGAGTGGTGCGCGTGGAGAAGTACGGTGCCGGCGCTGAATTTCGGCAGAATCCCGACGGGCGCTTTCAGATGACCAAGCTGCCCACGATCATGCTGAAGGGCCACTTCACTCGGTTATGGGATGCGGGCTACCAGAAATTCCTGCTGACCGACGATGGTGTGAAATTGCCGGCGCTTTCCGAGCAGCTGGCGAATCTGCGCAGGTTTAATGAAGAGTTGCGCACGGCGCTCGGGGTGCCCACGTTTTACAACGAAGCGTTGGGCTCGGTAAGCGCGTTGAGCGTTTATGACCGAGTGAAAGGGCGCCCCGGGGATGTGCCGGATAAAACCGTGGGTGCGCACGATCTTCCCTTCGAGCACTAGAAAAAACTACGAACAGAACCAATTCCTCACGCGCTAAGCCCACTCTTTGCTGCCTCGAATCCTGACGAAAAACAAAGTTGTGGCCCACGCCGCGGCGTAACGCCGCTGCTACGGACGAAGACACTGCGTAACCCTGTAGCACAGGCTTCAGCCTGTAGGTTTACTTCTGGGCTGGCGCTTTGGCTTTGGCGCGGGCTTCTTCGAGTTGGCGGCGAAATTGGCGTGGGTCGACGCGATGCTTGGCGGCTTTGCGGGGGCCGAGGAAAATCACCGGGATATCCCAGCTGTAGCGCTCGGCCAGTTCCGGGTCTTTGTCGATGTTCACTTCGCGGACGGTTGCGCCAAACTCCTTCAGCAGTGGCTGCATCACCGCTTTTGCCTCTTCGCACAAGTGGCATCCCGGGCGCGAATAAATGGTAACGTCCAGAGGCTGCGCCGAAGCCAGGCGGATGTCTTCGGAATGGTCGGTCATGGTTTGGGATTGGAATACTTTTGAAATGGGCCGGCGTGTGGGTAGAAAGTGTGTCCCCGGTAAAGCTCGGCGATCTGCCGCAGGTGCCCCAGGTCATGGTTGGCCAATTCGTGGAGCATGTGCGACAGCGAAACGGCGCCCAACTCCGCGTGTTGCCCGGTGCGCGCCGCCGCCGTGCCGGGCACCGAATGCAGATAAACCGCGAAAGCGCGGCGCAGGGCCGCAAATTCCTCTAAATATTGCCGCGTCGCTTTCTTCGGCTCCCCGCCCGCGGGGGGCAGGTATTTGGGAAGTACGGGGGAATCTTCCAGAATGATGCGCCGCGCGCGCTGTTCATAGAGGCGTTCGATCATGACCATATGCCCCAATACTTCGGTGATCGACCAGCGATCGAGGGCTGGCTTCCACTGCAGCATTTCTTCCGGAAGGTCGCGCAACAAAATTTCCAGCAGCCCCGGGGTCTTCTCCAGCATCGAAATAGGCGCCTGGATGGGAGCCGGAGAAAGGGGTTGCATCGAGAACCTCCCGAAGGCACGCTCATTGTAAGTCATGTGGCTTTAGACGCAATAAAATTAGCAGAGGTTTTGAGATTTGGGGGAAGTCATGGCCAGAGTGGTGGCGCTCATGGACGATTTGTTTTTTCAGATGAAAGTGGCGGAAACCGCGAAGCATCTTGGCATTGAGTTCAAAGTGGCAGCGAATGGCGAGGTTCTGGCCACCATGCTGGAGCCACCGACGCGCCTGGTGATCGTGGACCTGAACGCCAAGAGCAATCCTGTGGCAACCATTGCGCAGCTTCGCGCCACCCAAAAAGAGTTACCCATTATTTCCTTTTTATCGCACGTGCAGGTGGACCTGGCGGCACAGGCCAAAGCGGCGGGCTCCACGCAAGTCTTGCCGCGTTCCGCGTTCACACAAAATCTCCCCAGCATTCTGGGCATCGCGAAGGACTGAAAGCTCATGTGGAATTCTCGGAAGTGGCTTGGCGCTGTAGGCGCGCTGTTGTTGTTTGCGCTGATTCTTCCCAAGTCTTTGACGCAAGCGGCGGCTCAAGACACGGCTTCGGCGGATCCCGCTGCGGTGCTGCGCGACATTTTGATGGCGTCCTGCTCGCAAGACGGAAAGCGCTTCAGCTCCTTCCTGACCTCCCGGAACGTTGCGGCCTTCACGGCCATGGCCGGGTCCGCACAAGAGAAACTGCTGGAGCGCTTCGTGCTCGTCGAGCAAGCGGGGAAGCCTCGCGCGGAAACCGATGCCTCGGGCGACCTGACGGTATTCTGCGTCACTCCCGCGCTGACGACACAAATGCAAATTGGCAAGCCGGACATTCGCGATAATCTTGCGTACATACCGCTATCCGTCAAAGATGCCACGGACACCACCGACAAGAATGCGCGTCGCGTGATCATGGGGCTGGTTCGCGAAAACAGTCAGTGGAAGCTGCTGTCGCTCGGGGTTCTGCTGCTCGATCTGCCCACGCTCGCGGAGGAATGGGATCGCGAGCAAATGCAGAACAACGAAAAGGCGGCGATCGCTTCCCTGCGGGAGCTGGCGGCGGCTATCGAGAAATATCGCGTAACGTACACGCGGCTGCCACAGACCCTCGCGGAACTGGGACCGCCCGCCGCGGGAGCTGGCAGCGCACCCAAGAACGATCACGCGGAACTGGTGGGTGCTGCTCTCGCCGCTGGCCGCAAAGACGGCTACTCGTTTCGCTATGTCATCGTGGGCGCCAGCGACGTCGGGGCTCCCGCGGTCTACGAACTAGCCGCAGTTCCCATCGAATATGGCCGCACGGGTACACTGTCGTTTTTGCGCGACAGCACCGGAGCGTTGCACGGCGGCGATCATCACGGGGCACTGGCGACCATGGCGGATGCCAAGCTTGAACAATAAATCAACTTGCCTCAGGGCCGAATTTGAGACTTGGGCGACTTACGTTAACATCTCTGCAAGACCCTATGCGCTTTGTCTCTCCGCGATGGTTGCTGCTTCCTGCTCTCGCCATACTGCTGGCCTTTAGCGCTCCGGCCGCGCGCGCGCAGCAAGTGGATTCCATCTATGGCCCCTTGCCGGTCTTTGAATTTCATAGCGGATTTTGGGTGAATCTTCACCACTTCCTGTACCACGAGGCGCGCGCGCGGCTGGCCGCAAAAGATGCCGCCACCACCAAGACTTCCGGCCCGGTTTTGAAGCAAACCCCGACGGTGTCCCTCTCGCCAGCCGAACAAAAGCTTTGGAACGACGCCATCGCGTACTACATAGCCAACTATGCGGAAAAAGACTTGCTCATTAATATTGATCTGATTCTGCTGAAGAACCAGATCGAAGACTTTGAAGATTGTGACGAGCTAACCGGGCGCAAACATCCCAGTTGCGATGCGGGCCTGCCGGGAAAGGTCGGGCTGATCCTCGATTCCGTGGCGCCAATTTACCGCGCGCATTGGTGGCGCGACCACGATCGCGCCAACCGCCGCTGGGTGTTCCGCGCGGCCCCGCTGGTGCGCGAACAAGGCGTTGGGTTGTCCGAGCGGCTCGCGGACATTTACCAAACGCAATGGCCCAAGGAAAAGATTCGCGTGGACGTTTGTGCGTTTGCGAATTCGGCGGGAGCGTACACCACGCTGGACCCCCTGCGCGTCACCATCGCCAGCATGGACCCCCGCAACCAAGGGCCGGAAGCTTTGGAAGTGCTGTTTCACGAAGCCTCGCACGGCATCGCTGCGCCCGTGGAAGCGGCCATCAGCCGGGAATGCAAGCAGCGCGAAAAACCTATACCCCGGGACCTGTGGCACGCGCTGATCATCTACACCACCGGCGAAGTGCTGCGCCCGGTCTTCAATGAGGCTCCGAATCAACCCGGAGCCGGAGATACTCCGCCGCCGAAGCTCAGCGAAGTTCCCAATGCTCTTGCGGATATTCTTTCGCAACGTGGCTGGGATCAATATCACCTGCTGCTCGAGTTGTACTGGCAACCGTATCTCGATGGCAAAGTCAGCTTCGACGACGCCATCGCGCATCTGGTGTCCGCTGCCTGATCGCTGCGCGCCTTTGCCGCGCTCCTGCGCTATTTGTTGAAACCTTGGTGTTTTTGTTATGCTCCCGACGTTCTTCCAACCAAGGAACACTTCATGAAAAGAAAATCTCTGGTTCTGTCTCTGGGCATTTTTGCGGCTGGATGTTCGCTCACGGTGTTTGCCGCCGCTAACGACAAAAAAGAAGCGGCAAACTCCGATACACCCTCTTACGAACTAGCGCAGCCTCAGCAAGAAGATCTCGATTTGACCATGTACGCGCGCATTCGCGAAGAGGCTACGCGGCATTCCCACGTGATGGAATATGCCTCGGGTCTGATGGACGGCATTGGCCCCAGGCTGACCGGATCCGAAAATCTGAAGAAAGCCAATGAATGGACCAAGGAACAGTTCACGGCGATGGGTTGCGCCAACGCGCATCTGGAAGACTGGGGCGAGTTCGGGATGGGTTGGAAGCAGCTGAACACCTGGGTGCGCATGACCGCGCCGGACACGGCGGTGTTTATCGCCCAGGCCGCGCCATGGTCGCCGGCCACAAAAGGAGCGGTGAGCGGTTCGGCAGTTTGGGCGGACATCAAAGACGAAAAAGATTTCGACAAATATAAGGGCAAGCTGGCGGGCAAAGTGGTGCTGTACGGCGACATGCGCGAAGTGAAGCCCGTGGATAAGCCTCTGTCCGTGCGGGATGATGACGCCGATTTGAAGCGTATCGGTGAGTACCCCATACGCCTGAACGAAAACGGAAATTTCTTCCAGGAATATCTGAAGAAGCTGGAGTTTCGCGAAAAGGTTGGCAAATTCCTGGCTGCCGAACAAGCCTTGGCGGTGATTACGCCCAGCCGCGATGGACGCAATGGCGGCGGTTCCGGCGGCACCGTTTTTGACGATTCCGGCGCAGGCTTTGGCTGGATGATTTACCAAAAGGACCGCGCCAATCCTCTTCCCGTAGCGGTGACCGCAATCGAAAATTATGGACGGGTGTACCGGCTGCTGAAGGCCAACGTGCCGGTAACCCTCGAACTGAATATCGAAACGCAATTTACCGGCGATCACGAACACGGCTTTGATACTGTCGCCGAAATACCCGGCACCGATCCGAAACTAAAAGACGAACTGGTGATGGTCGGCGGCCATTTGGATTCCTGGGCCTCCGCCACGGGCGCGACCGATAACGGCGCGGGAACGGTCGTGGCCATCGAAGTGATGCGCATTCTGAATGCGCTGCACGTCAAACCCCGGCGCACCATTCGCGTCGGTCTATGGACCGGGGAAGAGCAGGGCGAATTCGGCTCGTACAATTACGTCAAGCAGCATTTCGGGTACATCCCGCGCTCCACCGCTGCGGATCAACTGGCCATCACCGAGTTCGACCGCGATCCCGCCGGCCCGATTCAGTTGAAACCCGACTATCAGAAGATCTCCGCGTACTTCAATTTGGACAATGGGGGTGGGAAAATTCGCGGCATCTATTTGCAGGGCAACGCCGCGGCGGGCCCGATCTTTGCCCAGTGGATCGCTCCGCTGAAAGATCTGGGCGTGGAGACCATCACCCTCCGCGATACCGGCGGAACCGATCATGAAGCCTTCGACGCTATCGGCATCCCGGGTTTCGAGTTCCTGCAGGATCCGTTGGACTACGGCTCACGCACGCATCACTCCAACATGGATACGTACGAACGGTTGCAGCCCGAGGATTTGGCGCAAGCCGCGTTGGTTGAAGCCATCTTCGTGTATAACGCCGCTATGCGCAACCGGATGCTGCCGCGCAAGCCTTTCCCCCATCCCGAGTTAGAAGAGGAACTGGCTAAGCCGTTGCCGGGGGTTATGCCAGGGGCTGCGGAAGCCAAGCCGTAAGCTGCGCGAGTAAAAACGAACGGCCCGGCTCAGGCCTTCGCAAGGCTCAGGGCAAAAAGCGGGCCCTCCAAAAGCGCAGAGGGCCAAAGGCTAAAGCCCGTTGTACAACGTGCCTGTTTTGCGGCAGTTGGCGGGTTTGTCCGCTACGCGGCACTGTGTTAGTCTTTGGGCTGCAAGGCTTAACCCGGCCGTGGTCCTACGCTCGACCTCTTTTGTTCCGTCCAGGTCGCACGAGAGGGTAATGTCGTCTCCATTGATGGAACGGCTCGGGCAAAGGATTGAACGTACCCATGGCTGCCAGAGAAGTCGCCTCCCACCCCGACCGGGAAGTTCGCGAGATCAAACTTGCGCATTCACCGGATTCCGACGACGCTTTCATGTTCTATGCGCTGGCCACGCACAAACTGTCCACTCCGGGCTACAAGTACACTCATATTCTTTCCGATATTCAGTCCCTGAACGAAGCCGCGCTGCAGGAAACTTACGACGTTACCGCAGTGAGCTTTGCGGCTTATCCGAGCTTGCGGGACAAATACATCCTGCTCGATTGCGGCGCCAGTTTCGGCGAAAACTACGGGCCGATCGTGGTGGCCACCCATTCCATGAAGCCGCAGGACATGAAGGGCAAACGCATCGGCGTTCCGGGCCTGAAGACCTCTGCGTATCTGACGCTGAAACTGTACCAGCCGGATTTCGAAGCGGTGGTGATGCCCTTCGACAAAATCATCGAAGCGGTGCGCAACGAAGTGGTGGAAGCGGGTTTGCTCATCCACGAAGGCCAGCTGTTTTTCCCGCAACTGGGATTGCATCGCGTGATTGATCTCGGGATCTGGTGGCATGAACTCACGGGAATGGCTCTGCCGCTGGGCGGCAATGCGGTGCGTCGCTCGCTTGGCCCGGAGTTGGGCCGGCAAATCGCCAAGACCATCCGTGACAGCGTCGCTTACGGCCTCGAGCATCGGGAAGAAGCGCTGAACTACGCCATGCAGTTTGCCCGGGATATGGACAGCGATCTCGCGGATAAATTTGTGGGGATGTACGTCAATAAGTGGACGTTAGGCTACGGGGAAAAAGGCAAGAAGGCGGTTCGCGAATTTATCGAGCGCGGCACTGCGGCGGGCCTGCTGCCTTCTCCGCCCGAGGTCGAATTCCTGGCCGAATAGTTGGAATGTCTACTAGCTCTTTGCTTCTTATTTCTTCACCACCGGCGTTAAGTACAAATCCTGATAATCGAAACTGAAATCGGCGAGTGGTGAGACCGCCACCATCGTGAAATGGTCCACTGAGCCATCAGGCTTTAACGCAAAGGTTACGAAAGCATCCTCCACTCCGCGATCGCGCCAGTGGGCCTTAAACGTGTCATATTGCCAGTGCCGCAAATCCGCCAGGCCATGCACGGTTCGCTCGAAATTCAGCAGCAATCCGCCATTTTCGGAGCGAATGGTCACCTGGCCGTACCAAGGGTCGGAATAATCGCCAGCATATTTCTCTAAGGGCAATGACGGTTTCGATTCCGCTGCGCGCGACTGCTCGGCCTTGCTCATCGTTTCATCCGCTTCTTTGCGTTGCTTATCTTCCACGGCCTGAAATCCGGCAATGTAGTCCTCGGTCGGGCCGCCCAGGTAAGAATCCAGAATGTGGTAAAGGACCGATTCAAACGCGACATCCTCTTCCGCGTTGGTCAGAATCACCACACCCAGATTCTCCTCGGGAACCAGCATCACACGCGTGACATATCCGGCCACTCCCCCGGAATGGCTCACCAATTTTCTTCCTTTGTAATCGCGCAAGGCCCAGCCCATCCCATATCCGGCGAAATGTGCTTGCAGGTTTTGCAGTTCTGGTGGCGCTTGCCGCACTGGCACAATCATTTGCTGCGCCCACATGTCTTGCGAGACTTTCTCGCTGAAGATGCGCGTGTCCGTTCCTGGAATTTTTCCGCGGTTGAGCTGCAATAGCACCCACTTGGACATGTCCGCTACTGAAGAATTGATGGCACCGGCCGGGCCGGCATTATCCAGATTCTCCAGCGCAATGGGTTGCAGCTTTCCGTCGATCTTCGAGTGCGGCGTGGCCCAGTTATCCCCTGGTTTGTAAGCCGTCGACGTCGTGTTGGTATTTCTCATTCCCAACGGCAGAAAAATCTTTTCGCGGAGATATTCGTCCCAACTCTTGCCGCTCACCTCAGCCACCACCTGTCCTGCGGTGACAAACATCACGTTGTTGTAGGCATACGTAGTGCGAAAACTGGTCTTCGGCTTCAGGTAGCGCAAGCGGTACACTACGTCATCGCGCGTAAAGGTGGTGTGCGGCCAGAACATCAAATCGCCTTCGCCCAATCCCAAGCCGCTGCGGTGACACAACAAATCGCGAATGCGCATCTCCTTCGAGACATACGGGTCGTACATCTCAAAGCCCTTCAGGCGCTCATAAACCGGGTCATCCCAGGAGATTTTCCCTTCATCCACCAGCGTCGCCAACGCCGCGGCGGTGAAGGCTTTGGTGTTCGAGCCGATCCCGAACAATGTGTTTTCGTCGACCGGTGTGCTTTCCCCCATTTTGCGCACGCCATACCCTTTCAACAGCACCGCATGGCCATCTTTCACGATGGCGACGGCCATGCCCGGCACTTCGAACGTGTGCATCGCTCGCGCCACGTACGCATCCAAATCCGCGGGCGGTCCTTGCTGCGCCTGTTGTGCCTGCAGGGACAGCGTTGCCAGCAGCAAAAGCACGAACCACGCGACAAACTGCACACGGATGCGCTTCATATTGGGCAGGAACTCCTTTTGCGATTTGCGAGAAGCTTACACCATCCTCGTAGCGATTGGACATCGCTTGCGAGGGCACTGCTTTCCAGCCTTGCTTGACGGGCTTGTACAGATCACTTACTGTTTTTTCTTGTCTATGCGAAAAAAAACTTTTTTGTGGATGGCCGTTTTGTGGGCCGCTGCAGCCTTTGTCTTCCCGGCCAACGCGCAAACCTACAATGAATATCGCGATCAGCCCAATATTCCGAAGGAGTGGCCTCGCGAACCGGTCCGCTCCGTACACGGGATGGTTGCTAGCGATGAACCGCTGGGCTCGGCCGCCGGCGTGGAGATTCTGAAGAAGGGCGGCAATGCCATCGACGCCGCGGTGGCTACGGCGTTTGCGCTTGCTGTCGTTGAACCCGCTGCGGGCAACATTGGTGGAGGCGGCTTCATGCTGGTCCGCCTAGCCAACGGCAAAACGAATTTCTTCGACTATCGCGAAATGGCCCCGGGCAAAGCCACTCGCGACATGTACATCAATCCCGACGGTACCCTCAATAAAGAGGCTTCCACCATCGGCTATCGCTCCATTGCGGTTCCAGGCACAGTCGCGGGACTGGCACTGGCCCTCAAGACTCACGGCACCATGAAGCTGGCCGAAGTGATGGCTCCCGCGATTCGTTACGCCGAGCAAGGCATTCCGGTCACCGAAAAACTCGCGCGCGAATTCCAAGAAGAGCGTCCGGACCTGCAGCGCTTCTCGATGAGCAACCACATTTTTTTGAACGAGGGCAAGATGTACAAGGTCGGCGACACTCTTCGTCAGCCGGAACTTGCCGCCACACTAAAACGCATCGCTAAAAACGGTCCAGACGAATTCTACAAAGGGCAAACCGCGCAAATGCTTGCCAGCGACATGGCCGGCCTGGGTGGGCTGATTACGCTCGAAGACCTGGCGCATTATCAGCCCAAAATTCGTGAAGCTCTTCAGGCCAACTACACCATCAACAGCGAACACTGGCGGGTGATCACTTCTCCGCCGCCCAGTTCCGGTGGCGTCGCCGTGATTGAGGCACTTAACATGCTGCAGGATGTGCCGCTGAAGGGTTGGGACGATCCACAAAGCGTGCACATGGTGGCCGAAGTGATGCGGCGGATGTTTGCCGATCGCGCTGCCTATCTTGCCGATCCCGACTATGCCAACGTGCCGGTCTCCGGATTAACCAGCACGTGTTACGCGAAGGATCTGGTCGCCACCATCAATCCGGTGCGCGCCACACCGAGCAGCGAAGTACACGCGGGCAATCCGCACGTCTGCGGTTCGGGTGTCAGCGCCAGCGTTCCGGCCAACACCATCATCAGTCTCGGCGAAGGTCCACACACTACGCACTTTTCTGTGGTGGACGCCGCGGGGAACGCCGTGGCCAGCACGTACACGCTCAACAATGGCTACGGTTCGCATGTTACTTCTTCGGCGGGCTTCGTTTTGAACGACGAGATGGACGATTTCACCACGCAGCCAGGTGTGCCGAACGCGCTCTTCGGCCTGATTCAATCGGAAGGCAACACCATCGCTCCTGGTAAGCGCCCGCTCAGCTCCATGACGCCGAGCATGGTCTTGCGCAACGGCCAGCTCAGCTTCGTGACTGGCTCGCCGGGCGGCCCGACGATTATTTCGGTTACGCTGCTCTCCATCATCAATTGGATGCGGCTCGGGATGGACGCCCAATCCGCGATCAACGCGCCCCGTTTTCACCATCAATGGTTGCCCGACAGTCTCTGGATGGAGAAGATCTTCTCGCCGGAAATGGAAGAGCAGATGAAAGAACGTGGGTATGAGGTCAAGCGCCGCGGCCACATCGGCCTGGTGAACGCCATCGGCATCGACCCCAAGACCAACGAACGCTGCGGCGCTGCCGATCCCCGGGACAACGGCTCCGCCATCGGCTACTGATGTGGTGCGGTGCGCCGTAGCCGAGCGTTGTTTGTACCGGATCGCGCCCTGTTAACTAATCCTTTTCAACCTTGCTCGTTTTTGACTAAGCGCGTTCGCGAACGGCTACACTCATAACTTATGCAAAGGATCCTTTCCACGTATTTATTGGTTTCGAAGAAACTCAACCGCGAGTTGCTCGCTCAGATTCACGGGGCCGGTTTCCAAGCCGTGGAAATCTTCGCGTCGCGCAGCCACTTCGATTACGCTTCCAAGCCCGAAGTGCAGGCCATCGCGCAGGCGCTCGCCGACCACAGTCTGCAACTCGCCTCGCTTCACGCGCCCACCAGCCGCGATCTAAATGTCAACCGCGAAGGCGGCAGCCCGCTGTCGGTGACGGAAATCGAACGGGTTCGCCGGGTCGAAGCCATGGATGAGCTGAAGCGGGTCATTGATGTGGCCGAAGACCTGCCTTTTTCCCGACTGATTCTGCACATGGGCGGTTCGCGGGAAACCGCCGATCCTCGCAAGCGCGACGCCGCGTTCAGCTCCTTGGAGCACCTGATTCTTCACGCCAAACATATCGGCGTGACCATCTGCGTGGAAAACACCACTAGTGAGATGGGCGCTCCCGCGTATCTGCGCTCGTTTGTGGACGAAACCCGGCTTACCGGTTTGCGCTTCAATTTCGATATTGGCCATGCGCACATGGCCGACGGCCCGGAAGAAGAACGCGTCGCCAAAAGCTTCGAGCCGCTGAAGGAACTAATCGCCAGCGCGCACATTCACGATAACCACGGGGACAAGGACGAGCATCTGCCGCCCTACGATGGCACCATCCAGTGGCCGGCGGCGGTGGCTCTTCTGAAGACCGCGCCTGCCGGGGCGGCTCTTCCTCTGACACTGGAACTCAAGGAAAAATCGGGGCACGACGCCCCCAGCGTGGTCGATCAGATCACTGCCGCCGCCAAGTCCCTGGACCGAGTGCAAGCCGAATTCGATTCCTGAGCAAAGCGCACAGAAGATAGACCGCCGCCTCGGAAGGCGGCCACTACACAACCGCAGGCACTTTCGGCGGGTGAGGGATTCGAAGAGGGGCGGTTTGCTTAGTTTGAAGCGGACTGGCGCGTTTCCAGGGCGCGCTTGATGTCCGGCGCTGCGCGCTCGATGATGGATTGTCCGGGGTCTTCCCCTTCGTACCGCTGCACTTCGTTGCCATCGCGATCGAGCAACACGTAGGTGGGCAATCCATTCACCTGATATTTCCGCAGTAGCGCGCTGTTGCCATCGAACCGCTGCGTCCAAGTCATTCCGTGATCCGCGACGAATCCGCGCCAGGTGGCCTCATCGTCATCTTCGCTCACGCTGACCACGACAAAGTCCTCGCTGGAATAAACGGACTGCAGCTGCTTGACCTTCGGAAGAACCATGCGGCAAGGCCCGCACCAGGATGCCCAGAAATCCAGCAGTACCACTTTGCCCTTCATCTGATCGACTGGCAGATCCTGAATGGAAGGGTTGGCCGCGGCACTTTCAGAAGTGTTTTTCTTTACGATGGGCGTGCTGCGGGGAAAATTGTCGTCGTCGTATTTCTTTGTGGGCTTAGCATTGGCAGCCGTGCCCTTGTTGGCGCGGGCGAGCCGGGCCGCCTCGGCCAGCGAAACAGAATCTTCGCTCTGCGGCGAAGCCTCTTGGGCGTTTGTCTGGGCAGCGGGATTGGCTGGCGCGCTCGCGGCGCTGGCGGGGGTAGCGTCTTGTTGCGGGGCGCTCTGCGCCAATGCGCGGTTCGTGAACATGAGCAAGAGCACGCCGCAAGTTAGAACGAGAAGAATAGCGGAACTGCTGCTCCTAGGTCGCAAGATTGCTCCTTTGCCTGCTACTTGGCGAATTCGGGCTTAAGGAAAGTGGAATCGTCGATCGGAGGATTGACCAACACTTGCGTGAGCCGGATGTTCATGACCACGCCCTTCTCCGAGCGCTTAATGCGGAAGGGAAACTTCAGCCCATTCACTTCGCGGTAGTCGTCCAGATCTATCTTCACGGTGTAAGGCCCGTCGGCGGTCGCCACCGTATCCACGGAACGCACGACCAGTCCGGTCTCCGCGTCGAAATAGAGACGGGACTGCAGCTTTTTGTCCATGGAAAATTCCAGGACGTAGGTGTTGTGCGTGCCGACCTTCTCGGTGCCAACCACCTTGCCGGTGGCGGCAACGGCTTGGAGCTTGGCGCGGTCCTGATACTCGGCCATTCTCAAACGGCTGGCCAGCGCCGCTCCGGTCAATGCCTGGTAGCCACCCAAGGATGTTTCGACACAAGCGTTTTGCCCATCGCATATTTCCCGGACGGTGACGCCATTGGGCAGCGTAATCTTGGAGAGCGATTTATTCGGCGACTTCTGTAAAATTTCGATCGCCAGGAACATGGAATTGTCCTCGGTCTGATAGACGCCCTTCATCTTTCGCGTGGTGGATTTGTTCCAAGCTGCCATGCCGCCGACGGCGTCATCGCTTTTGGCAAGCAATTCCTTTGGACTCGGAAGAGGCGCATCGGCTGGGCGCGCCGCGCTGAGGGCCGGCGACTCCGGCGGATCGGACAGCTGCGTCTGAACCTGCTGCGCTCGGAGCGCGCCGGAACAGATGCCCGACAGCATCAGACACAACAGGATGCTCGAGTAGTGTGTTTTCTTGTGCATGAAGACCTCGTTGTCGCCAGTATCCGCTCACCTCGGGTGGGCAAAGGTGAATCCTGCATCGCCGTGTTGAAAGGAGGACTGGCCGAATGCACAAGTGGATTGGGCATTTAGTCTCGGGATGGTTTGTATCCCCATTTAATTCGATTCAGCGCATACACCGCGATATTCGGTTCTTTGCTAAACTGGTGGGTTGACGGACGACCCTAGAAGCCCACTATGACCACAATCACGATTGAAAACGCAGGAAAATACGACGGCCAGGAAGTCACCATTCGTGGCTGGCTGTACAATATCCGCGAATCCGGCAAGTTGGTTTTCCCTATTTTTCGCGATGGCACCGGCATCATTCAGGGCGTCTGCTCCCTTAAGGAAAATCCCGAAGCTTTCGAAGCCTTGAAAGGCCTGACGCAGGAGTCCAGCGTGATCGTCAGCGGCAAAATTCGGGCCGAGCAGCGCGCTCCGGGCGGCTACGAAATCGGAGTCAGCCAAATTCAAATTGTCCAGAAGGTCGCCGAGGCCACGCCGTTCCCCATTCAATTGAAAGAGCACGGCGTCGACTTTCTGCTGGACCAGCGCCATTTGTGGATCCGCACGCCGCGCCAAGCGGCCATCCTGCGCATTCGCGCGGAAGCAATCCGCTCCGCCCGTGAGTTCATGGACTCTCAGGGCTACACACTCACAGACGCGCCGATGTTTACCCCGGCCGCCTGCGAGGGCACCTCCACGTTGTTCGAAGTGAATTACATCGATGACCAGAAGGCCTACCTGACCCAAAGCGGCCAACTGTACATAGAAGCTACGGCCATGGCGCTCGGCAAGGTTTACACCTTCGGCCCGACGTTTCGCGCCGAAAAATCGAAAACGCGCCGCCACCTGACCGAATTTTGGATGCTGGAACCAGAAGCTGCGTACGCCGAACTCGACGACATGATGACGCTCGGCGAAGGACTTGTGAGCGCCATCGTGCAAGGCGTAGCGAAAAACCGCTCGCGGGAACTGGAAACCCTGAAGCGCGACGCCAAAAAGCTTGAAAACATCAAGCCGCCCTTCCCGCGAATTACATACGAAGAGGCCATCGGCGTTTTGCAGAAGAATGGTAACCCGGCCAAATTCGGGGATGACTTCGGCGGCGACGAGGAGACGATAATCTCCAGCTGTTTCGATCGCCCGGTGATGGTTCATCACTACCCGGCGGCCATCAAGGCCTTTTATATGCAGCCGGATGCCCAGCGGCCGGACTTGGCTCTTTCCTTCGACATGCTGGCTCCAGAGGGTTATGGGGAAATCATCGGGGGCAGCCAGCGTATCCACGACTACGACCTTCTGGTCAAGCGACTGAAAGAACACAACTTACCAGTGGAATCCTTCCAATGGTACTTGGACCTGCGGCGCTATGGCAGCGTGCCCCATGCGGGCTTTGGTTTGGGCTTGGAGCGCACCGTGGCGTGGATCTGCGGCACCGAGCACATCCGCGAGGTCATCCCCTTTCCTCGCATGATTTATCGCGTGTATCCTTAATGCCGCGGGTAGGATTTTGGCCACAAACGTAGTCTCCTGCAAAAACGGCTCTTTTGACTTAAACATTTAGGAAGTCTGAAGTCGGTAGTCCGTGGTCTGGAGTTTCCTGTTGTCATCGGGTATTGCTTCTTACTCCGGACCGCTAATCGTTGTTGCGCAAACACAGACTACCGGCTGCAGACGGCCGACTGGATAACATGGCTCAGAAGATTCGCATCATTGGCGTACCCATGGACCTCGGCGCCAGCCGCCGCGGCGTGGACATGGGCCCGTCCGCGCTCCGCGTCGCGGGGCTGCAGGCGCGCATCAAGCAGCTCGGGCATCAGGTGGAAGACATCGGCAACATCTCCGTAAAGCAGCCGGAAGAAATGTCCTACGGGGAAAAGCGCGCGAAATACATCGCGGAAATTTCCGATGCCTGCAAGGATCTGGGCATGGCCGTGCAAAAATCGTTGGATGACGGCCACCTGCCCCTGGTGCTCGGCGGAGATCATTCCATCGCGGCGGGTTCGATCAGCGGGGTTTCTGCACACTTCCGCAAAGAAAAGAAGAGCATCGGCTGCATCTGGCTGGACGCCCACAGCGACATGAACACCCCGGAAACCTCGCCTTCCGGCAACGTCCATGGCATGCCGCTTTCCGCCATCATGGGTTATGGCACGGAAGAACTGCATGACCTCTTCGGCTTCAAGCCGAAAATCGAGCCGCAGAACGTGGTGCTCGTCGGTGTGCGCGATCTGGATGCCCACGAACGAAAATTCATCAAGAAGCTAGGCGTAAAAGCATTCACCATGCGCGAAATCGATGAACGCGGCATGCGCGAAGTCATGTCCGACGCGCTCAAATATGCCATGGACGACACTGAGGGGATCGCCGTCAGCCTGGACATGGATTTCGTCGATCCCAGCGACGCGCCTGGTGTAGGCACCCCGGTGCGAGGCGGAGTCACCTATCGCGAAGCGCATCTGGCTATGGAAATGATTGCCGACAGCGAAGTTATGGTGTCTATGGAAATTGTCGAAATCAATCCGGTGATTGATGAGCACAATCGCACGGCGTTGTTGGCGGTGGAATTAGCGCTGTCGGGGCTGGGCAAAAAAATTCTGTAATTTTTCCGATTTTTCGGGGCAATCTTCGCTTTCCCTGGCAATCAGATCGCGCTAAACTGGCGGAGCGACAGTTGCCCCAGCCTTTGCATCTAACCCTAAAGCTCATAATCGAGTTGTATTCCAATGCTGAACGAACCTCTGGCGCACAGGGGTTAATTGTGAACACATCGCCCGACGCCTCCCCGGGCGTGCGAGCCAAGAACGGCTCATAATCTTCTGGATGACCTAAATGGAAGGGAAATAGAGATGAATTTGAAGAGCAGGGACTTCACCAAAACCACCCATCTTTCGGTGAGCATTGTTGCCAGGGCGCTGCCCTTTCTCCTCGGCTTCGTTCTTCTTTGCCTTTCGGCCCCTGCGCTGTTTGCCGATGGCCACACTTTCGACTTGGCCGGTCCGCGCATCGACATGACCGTGACGCGCACCGGCAGGACTCTGCCCATCTCTCGGGTGACCGATCTGCTTCCAGGTGATCAGGTGTGGTTCCGCGCGGAATTTCCGGGGGACCAATCGGTGCGTTACCTGCTGATCGTCACCTTCCTGCAAGGACCTACGAATCCCCCTCCGGAAAATTGGTTCACGCGCGTGGAAACCTGGACGAAACAAACTCGCCAACAAGGGACGTTTGTCACCGTTCCCGACGGCGCCCAACAGGTGCTGGTGTTTCTCGCTCCGGAGACCGGCGGCGATTTCGCCACCTTGCGTTCGACTGTTCGTGGCCACCCCGGTGTATTCGTGCGCGCCGCTCAGGACCTCGAGCAAGCCAGCCTCGATCGCACCCGGCTGGAAAAGTATCTCGACGAGATCACCAAGACGTCCAACACCGATCCGAGTGCGTTAAAGAAAAATTCCACCTTGCTGGCGCAAACTTTGCGCATCAAGGTCAACGAAGACTGCTTCAGCAGGCCTGTCGAACAGCAGGCCTCTTGCCTGTTGCAGGGTGGCGATCAAATGGTTCTGGACGATTCCCATGATCAATCGCTGGTCGCATCTCTTACCTCTGGCGCATCCTCGGATCTGATCAGCAACGTCAGTTCCAGCCCGTTGGCGCGCGGCGGCTATTTCAGCCCGTATGTTGGCGCGGTGGTCGATGTGGTGCGCTTGATGAGCACGCTGCACACCGCGACGTACCAATACATTCCCGCGCTGTCTCTGCCCGACAAAGATGTGCTGAATTTAAAACTCAATGCGGCCCCTTCGTTTCGCAATCCCAAATCCGTGATTGTCATGGGCCTGCCTTCCATTGGTTCGTCCCCGGTGCCGGTTCTCCATCCGGTCAACCCCAAAACGGTTCTGTGCTTGCAGCAATCCCCGTTTGTTCTGCCGGTGGAAGGAGCGCCGTTGATGTTCTCCACGGCCATGGGACATAGCTTTGTCGTGCGCATCGAAAGCAAGTCCGGGCATCCGGTGGATCTGCCGGCCACTCCCGACGCCGTTCGGGGCGGTTTCCTGGTGGACACTAAATCGCTGCACACCGCGACCATGGACGCGAAATTGACGGCCACGCTGCGCGGCGACTGGGGCTACACCAGCTTCGAGGGCCCCCACTTCGAATTGCTCAACGCCCATTCCGAGCATTGGACGATCCCGCACGCGGACTCCAGCACGCTTCTCGCCGGGCATCCGGCCACGCTGCATCTTCAGGGCGACTGCGCGGTGTGCGTGGAAAAGGTTTCATTGCTGGACGCGAAGGGCCAGGATCTGAAGCCCACCTGGAAGTCTGCCGCCGCCGATCAACTGGAAATTGCGCTGCCCTTGAAAGATGCTCCGGCCGGCAAGTATGAACTTGCGGTAGCGCAGTATGGCCAATCGAAACCGGACGTCGTGCCTCTGCAAGCGTATTCCGACGCCGCGCACCTGGAACATTTCACGATGTTCGCCGGAGACAGCCGCGGCACGCTCACCGGCACGCATCTGGAAGAAGTGGCCAGCCTGGAACTGAACACGGTGCACTTTTTGCCGGCGAAATCGCCGGATGCTCACGAGGCCAAAGACACTTCCAAAGAGAATGCCAAAGACAGTTCGCTGGACCTGATTGCCGAGAACTCCTCGGCCATCTCCACGCTGCTCCCCAATAGCGCGGTTCCCGCGCACGTTACGCTGAAGGACGGGCGCAAACTCGATGTGCCTGCCACGATAGAGCCGCCGCGCCCGAAACTCACCTTGCTTAGCAAGAGCCTGCAGCCCGCGGCCACTCCATCGCCTGTGCATTTCCCCAAGCCCGATGCGTTGCCGCAAGACAGCCGGCTCTCGTTCTTTCTGAAGACCGATGCTCCCGGGGGCTTCCCGCGCACGGAAAAGGTGGAAATTGCGGCGGTCGATGGCTCGTTCAGTTCGACGCTAAGCCTGACGGATGGCTCGCTGATTCAACAGGACACTAATAGCGTTTTGGCGCTGCTCGATCCCATGAAAGCGTTTGGGCCGGCCGCCTTCGGTGCACTGGAGTTCCGCGGCATCGATGCGGACGGAGGCAAGGGGGATTGGCAGCCACTTGCTACGATTGTGCGCGTTCCGACGCTGAAGGAGATTCGCTGCCCAGACGACACCGACAAGCCGTGCACACTCTACGGATCGAACCTGTTCCTGCTCGCTTCCGTAGCGGCTAATGCGCAGTTTAAGATGGCCATTGCCGTTCCCGAGGCGTACGTCAACGATTCCATAGACGTGCCCCGTCCTTACGGCACGCGCCTGTACATCAAGCTGCGCGACGATCCTTCCACCGTCGCTACGGTCAATCTTCCGGTGTTGCCGGACACTCGCTGACCGCGTGACCTTGCATCGAATCAGTGCGTAATCGCCAACGGTGGCCCGCCCACATGCTGCACACGAAAGTGGAAGGTCACATCGACGTGATCGGCAATCCTGATAAAGGGAATGCCCTTGTTCATGCCGTAATCCTTGCGGTTGAATACCATGGTTCCCCGAATCTCTCCGGAGCCACCGCCTTTGTTAGACACCGTTAGCGTCAACTTCTCGGGATTGGACACGCCGCGAATTGTAAAATCCCCGTCCACCTCATAGGTGTTAGCGGCGGTTTTTGCGATCTTTTTCGAGACAAAGGTGATCTCGGGATTCTCTTGGACATCGAAGAAGTCTTTGCCTTTTAGCTTGCCGTTCTTCATGCCGCTGCCGGTATCTACACTGTCCGCCTGGATTTGCACTTGCAGAATGCCGGTGGTCTCATCCGGTGAAGTGAAAATGAGCTTGCCGTCCCACCTGTCGAATTTGCCGGAGATGGTCGTCGATGCCTTGACATTAAAGTGAATCCAGCTTTCTTGCGGCACCAGTGCAACTACCGGCGCTTGAGCTCGCGCAACGCAGGGGAGTAGCAACAGCAAAAGAAGCCAGGCAACCGCAATTCGCACGCTGCGTAGTCTGGGACCTCGGCTTGCCTATGTCAATTGCGTTTTGCGCGGTCCAGCTGCTGTTTCTCGCGGTGACCGCTCGGGAATGACCGTGGTAATATCGCACATACGCTCGAATCTTTCCCTAGGATCACCGCCATGAAACGACCACTCGCTTCTTCCGGCCGTCGCGACTTCCTCAAGACCGGCGGAGCTGTCGCCGCCACGCTTCTCGCGAACCGGTCCGCCGCCTCCTCCCCAACGACTGCCACGCTGCCCCCGCTCCCCGCCAATCCCAAAACCATGGCGGCGATGCCCACCCGGAATCTCGGCAACACTGGCTACAAAACCGCCATCTTCAGCCTTGGTGGGCAGGCGGCTCTCGAAAAGCCGAACAATTTCGAGGTCGCGGTGCCGATCATCGAACGCGCGCTCGACCTGGGCGTGAATTACATCGACACCTCTTCCATCTACGGCGGCCCCGAACGTTGGAGCGAGCAGTACGTGGGGCGGGTGATGAAGACGCGCCGCCAGGAAGCATTCCTCGCCACGAAAACGAAAGAGCGGACTCGCGACGGTTCGTTGCGCATGATTGAAAAGTCGCTGACGCTGCTCAATACCGATCACGTCGACCTGTGGCAACTCCACGATATCGGCCTGCCCGAAGACGTGGACGCGGTGTTCGCTCCGAATGGCGCGATGCAAGCTCTGCTGGAAATGCAGCAGCAGCAGGTCGTGCGTTTTCTCGGCGTCACCGGGCATTATCGCCCCGAAGCGCTGATCGACGCGGTCAATCGCTATCCGTTCGATACCATTCTTCTGGCGCTCAACGCTGCCGACAGTCACATCCACAGTTTCCAGGAGAAATTGCTCCCGCTCGTCGTGGAAAAGCAGATGGGCATTATCGGCATGAAGGTTCCCGCTCGCGGCAGATTGCTCACGGGCTGGACACCGCCGTCCGTCGAGCGGCAGCAACATATGTGGGAAGGTTCCGCCATCGCCACACGTACCGGCGTTATGAACATGCGCGACGCCATGTACTTTTCGCTTTCGCTGCCGGTCAGCACCGTGATCATCGGATGCGACAGCCTTGCGCAGCTCGAGGAAAACGTTCAGCTCGCGCAGAATTTCACTCCACTTTCCCAATCACAAATTGCCGCGTTGAGCCAACTCGCCGAACCGGTGGCCAAGCAATCGCTCTTCTTCCGGTTCACCGATCGCTCGAAAGGTTAATCGGCGCGCCGCAAAAACAGGATCAATGTATACGTCCCAAGAGTGATTCCGAAGGGAATTTCCGACACGGAGAAGAAGCTGGCCAGCAACGCTAAGCGTCGCGCCGAGGGCCTGCGCGTCAGCAGCGCCGAACCCGCCAGTAAGCTGAATACGCCGGCAATAATCGTAAGAAGAATCATCATGGTGTAGGCGAAGTGAAACAGGCTCATCCAGAAATAGGGATTCCCCACGCGCGAAAGCAGCGCCCCAAACATCAATGTTGCCACCGCACTGCACATCACGAACACCACCGCCGCTGCCAACCGCATGATCCCATACAGAATCCACAATAGGCCCAGTGGACTCCGGGTGGTCTCCAAGCGGTTGGTTGCCACTGCGCTGGCAGTTGCCATGCAAGCCTCCTGACCTGGCGTCTCGCCGGAGTCTACCATCCGCGGGCACCCGGGCTCGCTCAGGTCAACCTGGTATTGCGGAAGGCCTTTGCCTTAAGGTGTGCACGTGATCCCGGGGCCCGTTGCGGTTCGGGCAACGCTCGCGCAGACTCCTTTTCGTTCGCTGGTGGTTTTGTTTTATAACTGGAAGCGGATCATTTCACCGGCCCCCAGCCGCCACAGGAAATTTTCGTGACCCTAGACAAAAAGAAGGTATTGCGTGTTGGCGTGCTCTTCGGTGGACGTTCCGGCGAACATGAAGTCTCGCTGGCCTCCGCGGCTTCGGTGATCCGTGGGCTCGATCCCGACAAGTATGAGGCGGTGCCCATCGGAATTACCAAAGACGGCCACTGGCTGGTGGGAGAAGGCGCGGTGAAAATGCTTCCGGAGGTGCTGCGGGGAGGCCGCCGGGTGATGCTGACCGCCGATCCGACCGAAGCAGCGCTGGTGCCACTCGATCGTGGTGCGGGTGCGCAGCGCCTCGACGTCATTTTTCCGGTGTTACACGGCACGTTCGGGGAAGACGGCACCATCCAAGGCATGCTCGATCTCGCGGGATTGCCCTATGTCGGCGCCGGAGTTTTAGGTTCCGCCATCGGCATGGACAAAGACGTCGCTAAGCGCCTCTGCCAGGCCGAGGGCATTCCGGTCGTACCCTGGATCAGCGTGTATCGCTGGGACTGGGAGAAAGATCGCCAGTCCATCATCGACAAGATCGCAGCGAAATTTCCGTATCCCGTTTTCGTCAAGCCCGCAACGCTCGGCTCTTCCGTCGGTATGAGCAAGGTGCACAAAGCCGAGGAGCTCGGTCCCGCGATCGACCTGGCCGGTGAATACGGCATGAAGATTATGGTGGAAAAGGCCGTAAGCGCCCGCGAAATCGAAGTGTCCGTCTTGGGCAATCACGATCCCAAAGCTTCTGTTCCTGGCGAAATCGTGCCGCATCGCGAATTTTATGATTACGCGGCAAAATATTTGGAAGACGGGACGCGCCTGGTGATTCCGGCCGAGCTGAAGCCGTCACAGGTGCAGAAGATTCAGACCACGGCAGTACGGGCTTTCCGCACCCTCGAACTGGCGGGAATGGCTCGCGTGGACTTCTTTCTTGAGAAAAAAGGCAGCAAGCTGTACCTGAACGAAGTGAACACCATTCCTGGCTTCACTTCCATCAGCATGTACCCCAAACTGTGGGAAGCCAGCGGAATTCCCTTTCGCCAGTTGATCGACAAACTGATCGAACTCGCCTTCGAAATGCAGCGCGAACGCGCGCGCACCAAGTATGCCATCGAGCTTCCGGAAACTTCCGGCGGCGCTCTTTCTTATTAGCAATCCGCGGCAAACCCGCGGAAACTTTTCTCTGAATTCCAGCGTCCAACAGAAGAGAAGGTTTGCGAGGCGACATTTCTCCTGATAGAGTTTTCCTGCCGGTAATTTTCAGGAGTATGCCGGGCAAAATGGCGACAAAAGGCTCGATCTCTCTACTCCACCCAGTTCCGGAAAAATCGCATAAATCCCAAGTGCTGGCCTTCACCATCGTCGGGCTGGCGATCGCACTGGCCATCGTGTTGTATTTCACGTTTCGCTACTACCCGGAGAAGAAAGCAGCGTCGGAATTTTTTAGCGCACTGGTTGCGGGCGATACCGACCGGGCTTATCAGCTGTGGAAGCCCGGCCCAAGTTACCGCAAGGATGACTTTCTGGCCGATTGGGGTCCGGCGGGCTATTACGGCCCGGTGAAAAGCTACAAGATCATGGGAGCGAAAGCGCCGGACAAGAGCAACGCGATCGCGGTGGACATAGCGGTAAGCCCGTTCACGCCGTTGCCCAGCGCATCCGACGCCGTGAAGAGCGAAAAGACAAAAGTGGTGACGATTTGGGTTTCGCCCGGGGACAAATCGCTGACGTTCCCGCCGTAGTCTCTTTTTGGATAGCTATTGCGGCAAAATTATGCAGGAATGTCGTCCAGAGCAGCGGCTAGCTCCGTGGGGCTGACGCTGGCCGTTCCCAATTTTCCCACCACCACGCCGGCGGCAATGTTCGCTAAATAAGCAGCCTCCGGCAAACTCGCTCCGGCCGCCACGGCCAGCGAAAGCACGCTCAGCACCGTGTCGCCCGCCCCGGTCACATCAAAAACCTGGCGTCCGCTAGCTTCGCGGTCGATAGCCCGCTGACCTACGCGCGCGTAGGTCACTTCGAAACTCGTGGCGGGAATAATCAGATGGCGCGGAGTGCTCTCCTCGAACACGCTCATTCCCTTTTCTCCGCGGGTAATCACCACCGCCGCGCTTCCAAAGCGCGCCAACAAGCCGCGGCCCGCTTCTTCGACGGATTTTTCATCTGCCAGCGAGCGGGTCACATAAAAACCCGCTTCTTTGGCGTTGCAAACGATGGCGCGCGCGCCTCGATAGGCAAACAGGCGCGAAGTCTTCGGCTTTACAAAAACTGGCACGTTGAATTTGTGGCAGGCATGCAAAACTCGCTCGGCAAACGCATCGGTAATCAAACCTTTGTCATAGTCGGAAAACAGCAGCGCATCGAGCCCCTTGAGCGAAGCCACCAGCAACCGGAACAGTTTTTCTTCCAACTGAGGCTGCAGGGTGTCGCGGCGTTCATGGTCGATGCGCACGATTTGTTGGTGGCGCGCTATGATGCGCGTTTTTAGCGTGGTGATGCGCCCTACGTCTGGGAGCACGCCACGTTCCGCAATCTTCGCGTTCCGCAAACAGGCCCGAAGCGCGGCGCCGACCTCATCGTCGCCAACCTTTTCCCCAGAGACTTTACGGCCGCCTACTACACCAAATGCTTCTACGCGGGCGCCCAACGCCGCCAGGTTCGCCGCGACGTTACCGGCGCCGCCCGCAAAATCGTCTTGAGAGGCAAAGGCAACCACCGGGACCGGAGCCTCGGGCGACAACCGGTGCGCCGTCCCCCACACGTAGCGGTCGAGCATCAAGTCGCCCACCACCGCCACGCGCACTTTGCGGAATGCCGGAATCAGGCGTTTTAGCCGGGGCAGCACACGGACCAACTCTGCAGTCACGGGAGCTTTCTCATTCGTCGGCAATGGTGGCTTCCTCGGGAAGCATCACGGGGATGTCGTCGCGTACGGGATAAATCCGCTTGCAAGCTTCACACTTTAGCCCAGAGCCATCATGCAGAAGGTGCACCGGCTTCTTGCACACTGGGCAGACCAGAATGGCCAGCAGCTCTTTGGAGATAGCCATATTCACTCCTGAACCTAATCAGAAACTGTAGCAGACTCCGGCAGACCCGGGCCAGTGCGCGGCAGGGCCGCCCTGGCGCAGCTTATCGGCTAATATTGAAAAGGCTGCGTCCTGTTTAGTAGATGGTATCGCCTGCCCCGTGGCGGATTGCCCACGCGCTATACTCACATTTTGAGTGTGTTCGAGCACGCAGCCAGCATTGTGCATGGCTGATTCCAGATAGAGGTGCGAGTGCATGAAGAAGCTAATCACGGTAAGTCTTGTCTTGCTGGCCTTCGTCTTTGTTCCGCGCGTCTGGGCGCAAAATGCCTATGAGATTCGCGAGCGCGAACTCGCCAAAGAAGCCGATGCCAAGCAAGAAGAACTGATCAATCTAGAGCGCGATACCGTCCGCGCCATGCAATTCAATAACGGCACACTGTTCCGCCGCGTTTATGGCGACGATTTCGTTGGCGTTCTTCCTTCCGGCCAGGTCAAGGACAAAGCCGGGTGGATTGCCTCGGTGGAAAACCCCGGCGTCAAATACGCTTCGTTTATCGCCTCCGACATCCGCGTTCGCCTGTTCCAGGACACCGCGGTGGTCACCTGTTTATGGAGCTCCCGGGGCACCCGGGGTGATCAGTCGTTTTATCGGCAATATCGCGTCACCCATATCTACGTCTACAGCCAGCACGGCTGGCAGGTTGTGGCCAGCCAGGAAACGCTGCTACCCGGATAACGCAAAAAAGGCAACTTCCTCGCTACGCCCGGAATGACAACATCGGCGCCGACCGCCGACTCCTCCGTGGTGTGCTCTGCGACTTGCAGTCTGCTGCCTTTCTCTTGGAAAATGGCGCCTGAGGTCACCATGACAAAAAAGCTCGGGTGTGTCCCGCTATTCGTTTGTCTCTTCGCTGCGATCGTCTACGCGCAGACTCCCTCCCCCGGCCGGCAAAGCCAAGAGCCGGTCTTGCCCTACACGCCCAGCCTCGATCTTGCCTCCATGGATAAAACCGCCGATCCTTGCGTGAACTTCTACCAATACTCCTGCGGGGGCTGGATGAAGAACAATCCAATTCCTGCGGATCAAACTTCCTGGTCGGTCTACGGCAAGCTCTATCAAGACAATCTTCTGTTCCTGAAAGGCATTCTGGAGCAAGCTTCGGCCAACAATGCCCAGCGCAATACGGTCAGCCGCGAAATCGGTGACTTTTACGCCGCGTGCATGGATGAGGCCAGCGTGGAAAAGCGGGGCATGACCCCGGTGAATCCCGATTTGGCGGCCATCGCCAATCTCAAGTCGGTAAAAGAAATTGCTCCGCTGGTGGCTCGTCTGCAACAGGCCTACGGCCGTTCGGTAATTTTTGCCGGCGGCTCCACGCAAGATCCCGACAACTCCGAGCAAGTCATCGCGGAGATCGATCAGGGAGGATTGGGACTCCCGGACCGCGACTATTACACCAAGGAAGATGAAAAATCCAAAGAGATTCGCGATCGCTACGTGCAACACGTGCAAAAAGTTTTCGAACTTATGGGTGAAAGCGCAGACGCCGCCAAAAACGACGCCAATACGCTGATGCGGCTGGAAACCGATTTTGCCAAATCGCAGTTAACGCGCGTCGATCGCCGCGATCCCTACAAGCTGAAACACAAAATGAAATTCGCCGAACTGACGGAATTGGCTCCCAACTTTGATTGGAAGGCTTATTACGCTACCGCGCAATATCCGCAATTCGATATTCTCAATGTGGCCACACCGGACTTCTTCAAGGAAGTCAACGCCAAGCTCGCCTCCGAGCCGCTCGACGATTGGAAAACGTATCTTCGTTTCCACGTCGTGGATTCCGCCTCGCCTTTCCTGTCGACCCCGTTCGTCGACGAAAACTTCGCGTTTTATCGCCAGTATCTTCGCGGCGCCAAAGAGCAACAGCCGCGCTGGAAGCGCTGCGTGGCCTACACCGACCGGCAATTAGGCGAAGCCCTGGGCCAGGTGTACGTCGCGAAGGTTTTTTCGCCGGAACTGAAGCAAAGCACGTTGGACATGGTGCGGCGCATCGAAGACGCGATGGCCCTGCGTATTCAGCAACTCGACTGGATGAGCCCGGAAACTAAGCAGCAGGCGCTCAACAAGCTTCATGGCATTCGCAACAAGATCGGCTATCCCGACAAGTGGCGCGATTACAGTTCGGTGCAAATCTCCCGTAGCGATTTCGCGGGAAACATGGCGCGCGCCTCCGAGTTCGAACATCACCGCGATTACAACAAGATTGGCAAACCTGTCGATCACGGCGAATGGGACATGAGCCCGCCGACGGTCAACGCTTACTACAATCCGCAGATGAACGACATCAATTTCCCCGCAGGCGTTCTTCAGCCTCCCCTTTACGACGCCAAGATGGATGCCGCCCCGAATTACGGCGACACCGGCGGCACTATCGGCCACGAGTTGACACACGGCTTTGATGACGAAGGCAGCCAGTATGACGCGCAAGGCAACCTGAAAAACTGGTGGACCAAAGAAGATCGCGAGAAATTCGACGCGCGCACCAAATGCGTACAGGATCAGTATGGCAATTACATCGTGGTCGACGATATTCACATCAACAGCAAGCTCACTCTTGGCGAAGACGTGGCCGATCTTGGCGGGGAGATTCTAGCGTATATCGCCTGGCAGGACGCCACCAAAGGGCAATCCCTGCAACCGCGCGATGGGCTGACGCCGGAACAGCGGTTCTTCGTGGGCTTTGCGCAGTGGGCTTGCGAGAATGACCGCGTCGAGGATCTTCGCGTGCGGGCGGCTACCGATCCGCACTCGCCTGCCGAGTACCGCATCAACGGCGTGGTGGTGAACATGCCGGAGTTTGCTAAGGCTTTCGCTTGCAAGGCGGGTTCTCCAATGACCAAGCCGCCGGAAAAGGTCTGCAAAGTTTGGTAGATGCGCGGTTACGGGGACGGCACGGCCGCGGACAAGGGAATGCACGCCTCGATGCACGTGCCACCGGAGCGCCGCGAGTGAATAAATAGCTCGCCGCCCAGACTATGCAACCGTTCCTGCATGCTGAGCAACCCCAGACCCTGCGAAAAGTCCGGCGATTCGGGATCGAAGCCGCGGCCCTGGTCGGAGACGCGCAGCCGCATAGACCCGCCAATTTCATCAAGCTGCACAAAGGCTTTCTTCGCTCCGCTGTGCTTCTGCACATTGCGGATCGCTTCCTGGGCCACGCGGAATAAGCACAGCGCGGCATCCTGCCGCGGTTTTTGACTGACACCCGCGTTCACAAAGACGACCTCTACACCGTTATGCGCCGCGAAATCCTTGCAGAAATTCGAAAGCGCCGCCGGCAAGCCCAACAACTCCACCTGTGAGGGGTGCAATCGGCGCGAAACGTTGTGCACGTCTGAGGTGATTTCGCTGGCCGCTTTCACCAGAGCTTCCAGTTGCTGCGTCAGCGAGGATTTAAGCCGCATGGAATCTTGTTTGAGCTGCTCCAGATCGATGCTGAGCAATGCCAGCCGCTGCCCCGCGTCGTCGTGCAGATCCCGCGCAATGCGCGCCCGTTCTTCCTCCTGCGCGCGTGCCAGGCGGCTGCGCAGCGCCACGAGTTTCTCTTCCGCCTTGCGCCTTTCCGTAATGTCCTGGTAGATGGCAAAGGCGCCCACGAAGGACTCCCCGGAAAAGACCTTCACGCCGTGCAGTTCCACGTCGATGAACGTGCCATCCTTGCGCTGCCGGCGGGCCATGGTGTGCACCACGCCGCCGCCCCGCACCGCATGCGAAAGCTGTTCGGCTTCCTGGCGGTCGTGCGGCGCAATCACCTCGTCCAAATTTTTCCCCTGAATTTCGTCTTGCCCGTACAGGAACATCTGTTCGAACGCCGCATTACAGAAGCGCACGCGTTGATGCTCGTCCTTAATGACGATGCCCAATGGCAGGTTGGCAATCAACGCGTCCATATACATGGCGTGCTCTTTTAACTCCTGCTCCGCGCGTTTGGTGGCGGTGATGTCCAGAGCTGAGCCCAGAATCGCTGGCTTTCCATCGAACTCCGTGAGTGCCGCGGAAAAATCCAACCAGCGTTTCTCGCCGGTTTTGTTGATGATCGCAAACTGGTATCTGGACGGCGCGGGTTCTCCGGCCAGTCTGGCTCGAGAGCGTGCGTAGTTCTCGTCTCGCGTATCCGGCTCCACCAGATCCCAAGGGTTCGCCACCAGTAACTCTTCCCGGGTATAGCCGGTGATCCGTTCGAACTCCTGGTTGAAATAGACAAAACGCTCGTCCTGGAGCAGCCAGATCGCGGAGTTCACCGTGTTGGCGACCAAGCGGAACTTGCTCTCACTTTCCCGCAACGCCAACTCGATCTGCAGCCGCTCGGTAATGTCTTCGCCCACCACCAGCGCGCAGGGTTCATCATCCAGATCGATCACCTCTACCGAATACAGTGCGTACACGATGCGTCCCGACTTCGTTCTCAGCCTGGCCTTACGTCCGACTACCTTTTTGCGCTTGAGCGAATCGGTCATGATCGCGGCGAAGTCCGCGCTGTCCGCCCACATGCCAATTTCCAGCAGGGTCTTGCCGAGCACTTCTTCCCGGCTGTACCCGCTCTGGCGCTCAAAGCTGGCATTCACGTCAATAAAGCGCCCGTCGCGCAGGGATGTGATAGTCATCGCGTGCGGACTGGCACGAAACGCCGTGGCAAATTTCGCTTCGGAAAGCCGCAGCGCCTCTTCTGCACGGATTCGTTCGGTGACGTCATGGGCCATGCCGCGAATCACAGGCTCCGAGGTACCGTTGCGGCGCATCGTCGAGGTGTAATCCCAAACGCGCTCTTCCCCGCTGCGCGTCTTCACCACCATCAATCCCTTAGCCTCTCCCTTTTCGAATACGTGCTGCAAGAAATACGGATACAGATGTTGGTAGCGTGGCGCGAGCAAGTCTTGCACCTTCATCTTCAGGACTTCTTCCACGGTATACCCGAGGCGGCGGCACGGCGCTTCGTTGATGGTCAACAGCTGGCCATCCAAGCGATACGTTCCGATCAGGTCTTCGCTGTTCTCCACCAGATCCCGGTAGCGGCTCTCGCTCTCCTGCAGGTCCTCCATGGCCTTCTTTCGGTCGGTCAAATCCACAAAACTGACCAGGTACAGGTCGTTCACGCGCGAGAGATGAAATTCAATATCGCGAAGGTTTCCCTCCTTGCAGCGCACCTGCGCTTCCATGCTCAGGTTCTCGGCTCCTTCATTGGCCTGGTCCATCAATTCTTGCCAGCGCTTCTGCACGCTGCTGCGGTATTCGAGATCGGGATACGCCAGGGGCCACCAGTCCGCGACGGTTCGCATCTCTTCCTGGGTGTACCCGAACAAACTGGTGAATTTTGCATTCACCGATTCCACGGTCTCGCTGGGCCAGCGCGACACGATCATGGCCACGGGGCTGTTCTGGACTACCTGTCGGCTGAACTCTTCGCTCTTGCGCAGCTCTTCCTCGACGCGCCTGCGATTGAGGATCTCAACCTGCAACGAAAGGTTGTCTTCCGCCAAGCCCCTTCTTTGCTGTTCGCTGGCCTGCAACTCTGTCGAGGTGCGCTCTAACCGTTCCACCAACAGAAGGATCATCCCCAGACAGATTCCGCAGGTATCCACAAGGTCCACGGCCAGCATCCGAAAATGTCCGATAAATTCCAAACTCGCAACGGAGTGCAGCAGTCCCGGGAAGCGCAAGTTCCAATGGGTAGCGATCATTTCGCTGAAGCTCAAACAATAGAGGGTTTGGTCGACGGCATACGCAAAACAAAATAGCCCGGTGATAGCAGCGGCCCGCGAACCGCTATGCCGGTATTCCTTCCAAAACACCACGCAACAGAAGAGCAAAGCGCCGGCCAATGCCAGCGTTCGAGGCACATTGCGCACCGCAAAGCTAAGCAGGGGCGCTTGGCTGGTGGCAAAGCTCAGCAAAAAACATGCGAAGGCCGCCAGCAACGCCAGCGCTAGTCCCGTACGCATCACTCGACGTGAAGTGCGGCCTTTGGCCTGCCAACTCACCCCGCCCACAACCAGCAGCGCCGCATGGAAAAACCCGAAGACCAGCAACAACAGGATCAGGCTGGCCTTCTTCAGCGTCCAAACTGGACCGAGTTGTAACGAGAGCGTGCCCGCCAACAGGTACGCCGCACAGGCCGTCCAGGCCCAGGCCCACGCACGAAAGAACTCCATCCGGTGTAAGCGCGTGTAGAGCGCCCACAAAAGAGTGACCAGGCACACGGTCAACAGCATTTGGGTGGTAGCAGAGAAATACAGGGCTTCTGAGCCGGTCAACATTTGCGGCACGCTCGCAAATTCTAAGAGGCTATTAATGGGCACCGGGGCGGATAGGCGACTGAGTCTCCCGATTCTACACTAATTCTGCTTCTTCGCGCGCGGCCACTCCGGCCACCGCTATCGCAATCAACAACGCCACAATTGGATCACCCGGGTGGCGGTGCCGCAGCGTGGTGTGCGCAATATAAAACGCCAGGGGAAAGAACAGCGGGTACGCCGTAACCGGCAGGAAGTATGGCCGCCCTGCTCCGTAAAGCCTCACCATTCCTACAACCATGCCCACCAGAGCGAAAGCGTTCCAGCCCAACAGGAATCGCACCAAGAGCGAATCGGTGCGCTGGAAATCTTCGATGGGCGAGGCGGTCCCGAGCCAGGTGGCCACAATGCGTTGCGCAAACAAGCGTGTATATAAGGCCGGATGCGCGTGCACGAACTGTAGCGCGTTCTGCATCTTCTCTCGCAGGAATTCATTTTCGCCCAGCTCGGTGTACAGATGAACCTGCTCATAGCGAGTGATGCGGTTCACTTCCCGGGAGGATTGGTCGAAAATTTCGTTATTGCCGGACCAAAACTCATAGGGGAAATTGGATCGCAGCGGTATGAGGCGATGGAATTGCACCGCGTTACGAATCGTCCAAGGCGCACACACCAAAAACGCGGCACCCAACGCGACACCGGCCAAGCGGATCTGCTGCGGGAAATTTCCGCGCCGCTGATAAATCAGCCAGCCCAGCAAAAACGGCAGCACCGCTCCCAGCGTTGGGTTGGTCAACAGCGAGACGCCCCATAGTAGGCCGTACCATCCGTAAGCCCGCCAACGCGGATCGCTCTTCAGCTTCACTGTCGCCCACAACAGTGCGGCCGCTAGCAACACCGAAAGCGAGGTGTCCCAGATCCATTCGAACGGCAACATGATCCCCGCCGGGAAAATGGCCCAAATCCATCCCGCGAGCGCAGCGGTTGCGGAGCCCGCGATTCGTTTTGCGGCATAAAACAGAGGAACCGTGGCAAACGCAGAAGAAAGACAGTTCAGGGACACCGCGGCATAAAACGATGGCAGAGTGAAGGTGCCAAAACATTTGAAAATGGCGGCAACCAGAAGCGGGTAAACCGGCGACAACCACGCCGTTGGTCCGGTGGGCTGGCGAAACAAACAGCAGAATCCATCTCCGTGGGCAAGGGCCGCGGCCACGTTGCCTACCTCATTTTGAAAGGGCACCGCAGCTAGCACCGCGGTGGGAATCAAGTGGGCCATGTATGCGACATAGGCCACGCGCAGCGCCAGCGCCACCGCCGCGATCATCCAGGGAGATTTTGCCGAGTCGAAAATCTTTTTTCCCATACGAAGAAGAAAGAATACAGCCGAGCCAGTCCAATCCGGAAACTCCGGCTTCGCCACATCGGTACCCGCGTGCTTGTCAGACCCTTCCGCAATCGAGTACATTCCTGTTGCTACGCAGTATTACCGCGCAAGACCGCCCAGCTTGACGCTTACACAGGAAAGGAAGGATGAAATGGCAAGGAAGATCAGCTGGATTTTCTGTGCTCTGCTTGGCATCGCTCTCCTCGCAGCCGGTTGCAACAATGCCCAAAAGGAAGCTACCGAAGCGGCCATCAATGCGGCCCAGGCGGCCATCAATGCGGCCCAAGGGGACGCAGCAAAGTACGTACCCGATCAATTACAAGCGGCTCAAACGGCTCTGCAGAGTGCCAAGGATGCCGTCGCCAAAGGTGACTACGAGACGGCCTTGTCCTCGGCTAAAGATGCCGCCACCAAAGCCAAAGAACTCGCCGCGGCCGCCGCAGCCAAACGGGATGAGTGGACCAAGGATTGGGCAGACATGAGCGCCACGATGCCCAAATCCCTCGACCAAATAAAAGCCAAGCTCGGTGCCTACTCCCACGGCGCGCATATGCCCGCAGGCATGGACAAAACCAAACTTGCTGACGCGCAAACTCAGTACGATCAACTCAAACAGACCTGGGCCGACGCGTCCTCGGCCGCTTCGCAAGGCAATCTGGGCGACGCCATAAACAAATTGACAGGAGCTAAGGACACGATTGCTAAGCTGAAGGAAATGCTGGGAATCAAATCGTAAGCAGCGCGTTTAAGAGGGGCGTCTGTAAAGGGCGCCCCTCTTTTTTAGAGGCACTCCATCCGCCACATCAATCGCGCGGAAAAAGTCGTTTTCTTAGTAAGGTCCGGGCGCCACACTGCCAGAATCTGTGAACCTTGATAGACTCGCTCGAACCCGCCTTCCGACTCTGAAACCGTATCGATGGGCGCAATCCAAAACTCTTCGCTCGCCGGAGCGTGCAGCGTCAGGCGAATCCGCTGCCATCCGTCTTCCACGCGCAGCAATGGCCCCTGCACCGGCCCAGCATAGTGCAAATTCTCCCGGCCGGTCGGTGTTTCGAAAAATCGGTCGGCCTCCGTGGGCGCCAGCAGGTTAACCACCGATTCAATACCAAAGCGAACCGGCACCGCCAGCGGCTCCGAAAGTGTGAAAGAGACGTCGCAGCTCACTTCGCAGCCTTGGGGCGCAGGTCCAAAAAGAAAATGCTTGGTAATTTCCAGCCTGGGGGCATTCGCGGAGTTCGCCGCAAATTCGGGTAAGGTGGTCTGGTACACCAGGTTGGCGTAATTGGCGGAAGAATGGCGGATTTCGAAGTTGCCAGCCGCGGGCCCAGCCAATTCGTTCAACTGCAGTTTTTCGTAATCCGCAAAGGTCCGTGCCGGATCGAAGAACAATAAGCGGAAAGCGTGTCGCGCAAACCGGTCGTAACAGAGGTAGCGCTCCAGATTGCCTTCTTTCGCGCAGAATTGATCGTGAATCGAAACGGCTTCTCCGCCGCTGCTAGCCTTGGCCGCTTCGCGCAGCCGCGCATGGTACGCCTCCGGCCGCCGCTGCATGGAATTGATCAAGGTAGCGCCGCAAGCGCGCACATCAAAAGCGGCAATGGTCGCGCCGTCGCCTGGTTTCAGCAAAGCCTGGTAGTCCAAAGAGCTGAACAGCAATTCGGAATCGCCATCCGCGTCGTAATCGAGAAACTCCACGCGGGGCAGCGAATTGCCAGGCATGAGTTGGTCCACCAGGGTTTCCGCGCGCACCAGGTTGCGCCAAAGCTCGGTGCGCAAATGTGGGGCATACAATCCGCCAAACACGCCGTGCCAGTAGCTGTCGTTTCCCTGGGCACGCAAAAGTTGGTCCCGGGCTTCCTGGACTTGCGCAGTGTGTTCCGGGCTGGACCGGCGCGGAGGCACCGCGGCCACGCAAGCGGATACGCGCAGCATTTTCTTGTGCACCAGATTCGCTTCCGGATATTTGCGGAAAAAACCGCGCCATCCGCCGCCACGCATAAAAGACAGCAGGTCTGGGCGTCCGGAGAATTCGTTGCGCAGCGCGTAATAGCGCTGGCGCGTATTCGTGGGCAGGACCCATTCCATCATTTCCGCATACGACGCCGTGGGCAGATCCGCCCGCCCCAGTGGTACATGCGAGGCCATGTACTCGCTGGGCGTCACCGTCTTCAACCAATCGCCATTTTCTTCCAGTGCCGCGAAAAAATTAGTCAACCAGGCATCGGCATAGCAATGCTTGAAGGTTCCCGGCCACACGCCGAATTTCTCCATATCGTCGCCGAACGCCGCCGCTCCACCGGGCTGCACTTTCGCGGCTTCCTTGAAATAGGCGATCGATTCTTCCACGCGACGGAACGGGATCAGGTAGCGTAGCTCTTTCAGTCCGGGAAAGACCCAAACACTTTTCCCGCAATCTTCGGCAATGTACGGTCCATACAATTCGCGTGGTTCGAATCCCGCCGCCAGAAACGGCAGATCGTCCACCAGCGTGTAACCCACATTGGCGCTGGCCAACGTCGAGGGCAACTGCGGCTCCCACACGCGTTCCGCCAGCCATGCCCCGGTCGGCCGTTTGCCAAAATGCTTTTCAAGGTAATCGGCCAGGCGCACGATCTGCTCGTTGCGGTCCGCCTCCGGAATGGAAATCAGGATCGGTTCGTAAAAACCACCGCCCACCAATTCCACCTGTCCGGTAGCCACCAGCGCGCGCAATCGCTCGAAATAGTCCGGATGATTCTTCTCGATCCACAGGAGCAGGGGACCCGAATAATGCAGCGCCACCTGGATTTTCGGATGCTTCTCGAGTAGCGAGAGAAACGCATTATAGGAATTGCTGTAACTCTGTTCGAAAATCTTCTCAAAGTTTCCGCAGGGTTGGTGGGCGTGGATGATCAGTACCACGTGAAAGGAAGGGATAGACTCAGGCATTAGGGTCACATTTCATCATACCCTGAGAATTGCGAGGGATCACAATGCCCTGGCCGCGTCAGGCTTACTTTGTTTTGTTCTGGGCCAGCAGCCAGTCTCCAATCATCTGCAGCGCGCCGGGGGAAAACGTCTCGTCGATCGCGGCATATTCTGTGGGAGAGCCGGTATAAGCGTGCTGGAAAAGGTGGTTCAATTCCGGCAATTGGCGGACTTCGGCCTGGCCATTTCCAGCATCGGCAAAGGCCTTCTGCACCAACGGCACATTAATCTTCGGGGGCACCTGCAGATCTTTTTCCCCATACAACGCCAGCACCGGACACTTCGTCTTCTTCAGGTCCGGCAGCGGATCGTAAGACAAAAAGTAGCGGAACCACGGCGACAGCATCATGTGCAGTTGCGATTCCAGTGCCGCCGGGGGCAACGCGCTGTCCAGTCCGCTCTCTTTCACCAACGCTTTCAATTTCTCCATCAACACCTGCGAATCGTCTTCCTTTTGCAGCAAGTCGTAGGCTTCCTTATCGAAGTTCAGGCTCGCCAGAACTTGCGCATCGCTGAGCCCGCCGGCGCGGGCAATCAGATCGGACTGGTTCAGCAGAGTGTCTTCCCCTTTCGTCCCGGGCGCCGCCAGAAGCACGAGCCAAGGCACGTCGCGCGAGCTTACCGCGACGCTCGGAGCAATCATGGCACCTTCGCTATGCCCGATCAGCCCGATCCGCGCGGGGTCAATGTCCTTGCGGCTCCGCAGATAATTCAGGGCGCACTGGGCATCGCTGGCCAGGTCCATGGTCGTGGCCATTTCCAGCGATCCGGTGGACTGGCCGACGCCGCGCTTGTCGTAGCGCAGCACCGCTATGCCCTTGCGCGTGAGGTAATCCGCGATTACCAGAAAAGGCTTGTGGTTCGCTATGGCCCCATCGCGGTCTTCCGGTCCCGAACCCGCAATCAACACCGCCGCAGGAAATGGCCCCGGTCCCTTCGGCAAAGTGAGCGTACCCGCCAGGCTCACCTCCGCTTTCTGATTCTCGAAGGTGACTTCTTCCTCGCGATACGGATAGGGCTTCACCGGGTTCTGTGGGCGAAGCAAGTCCAGTGGCTGGTCGGAGCGCTTGAAGTCCAGCTTGTGCTTCATCTCGCTTTGCGACCATTCGCCGGTAATTGTGCTCTTGGTTAGATCCAACGTTCCGTCGTAGCTGCTTTGCAACGCCGGTATTTCGAAGTGAAACGAATTATCCTTCTGGGTTACTTTTGCCGCCGGCAGCCCGCTCACTAACTGATCCAGGCTGTCGAGCGCGGCGATCAATTGCCCATCGGGGCCATGCGACACATGGAGTTGAAAGCGCATCCGTAATCCGTTCTCCGACAACGCCGCTTGCCACAGTCCTTCTACCGGAGACTTCGCGCCCTCTGGGTTATGCGCCGCGGGCTGCACATGGAAGATCAACGGCAGGGCATTACTTCCCTGCCTCCACTCGCCCTCAATCGTTTTCTGATCGGCCGACACCTGGCCCTCAAAGGTCACTCCGACCGAGCGAACGTCGAACTTTAACACGCCAAAATTGAGAGATACGGAATTCGCCTCGATGCCAAAGACCGCCTGGTCGAGGCTATCCAACGTAGCGTGCAGCGCCCCTACCGAGGTTCTCGAAAGGTGCAAGACAATGTGAAGTTCCGCCTCGCCGGCCTGCAGCGTCCCGACGTAAGTGCCTTCGAAACTCGGCGCGGGACTCTGTGCGCGAACACCGGAGGCAGCGGCAAAGGACGCCAGCACAAAAATGGCCAAACAAACCCGTTGGAAGTAAGGCAATCGCAGCTCCCTAACAATGCACCTGTGCATCTGTTTTCAAAATTTCGAATCGCTTCCCCAAGAACGATTCAGCACTGCATCTTCACAGGCTGAAGCCTGTGCTCCAGGGTGCAGGGCTCGCAAAGCGTTTAGCCAATTGGATGAAGGCTTGCGGAAAAAGGCAGCCTGCGACAAAAATGGCGCCGCAAGCAAGCCCGTCGCAGCGCCATTCCATAAATTCCGCACAGCGAATACTACCCGCAAGAATCTACTTGTTCTTCTCGTACCATTCGGCGTTCATGGCCGTGAATTTCTGCCATTTTTCCGGCAAGTCTTCCAGGGCAAAAATGGCGGTCACCGGACAAACCGGGACGCACGCGCCGCAATCGATACATTCCACGGGGCTGATATACAGCATGGTTTCGGTTTGAAACGCCGCTTCGTCCTTGCGTGGATGGATGCAGTCCACTGGGCACACATCAACACAAGCGGTGTCCTTGGTGTTGATGCAGGGTTCGGCAATTACGTAAGCCATTCAGAATCTCCTTTAATAAGCAGCGAACCGGGCTCACCAGCTGCATCTAACCACCGTGAGTTAGAGGGTATCTCGGCACTGCCAGGTCGCAAGCACCTGTTCTTCATTTTACGTGGGACCGTGTAGATTCTCAACCGCACACCCGCGCTAAAATAGGACGCCTTAGCAGCAAGACTACGCACTCATGTCACACCGTCAGGACCGAGACTTTATCCATCGCAGGAGGCATCATGTTGGATCTGAAAGGCAACAAGATCACTTATTACGGACACAGCACCTTTAGCCTCACCACGCCCAGCGGCCAGGTGGCCATGATCGATCCTTGGGTGAATAATCCCCGCTGCCCGGATTCCCTCAAGAAAGTGCACCGCCTCGACGCCATCTTTATTACCCACGGCCACAGCGACCACATTGGTGACCTGCTGCCGCTGGCCAAGCAGCACAAGCCCAAAGTACTCGCCACCTTCGAGACTTATCTTTGGTTTGACTCAAAAAAAACCGGCGCGCAGGCCCTGCCTTGCAACAAGGGCGGTTCGCAAAAAGTCGACGATTTCGAAGTTACTCTGACCCACGCGTTCCACTCTAATTCCATCGACGACAATGGCCATATCCTTTATGGCGGCGAAGCGGGAGGCTACATCGTCAAACTCCCCGGCGGCGTCACCGTTTATCATGCCGGCGATACGAATGTGTTCGGCGATATGAAGCTGATCGGCGACCTCTACAAGCCGGATATCGCTTGCCTCCCGATTGGCGATGTCTTCACTATGGGTCCCCGCGAAGCGGCCGTGGCCATTCGCCTCCTTGGGGTCAGGCACGTCATTCCCATGCACTACGCCACTTTCCCGCTCTTGACCGGCACACCCGAGGCGCTTCGCGAGCAGACCAAAGACATGGCCGACCTGCAAATTCATGCGATCCAGCCCGGGGAGACGCTGGGTTAGTTTGGGATTTGGCGCTTAAGAGCGGAAGAAATTGCGGGCAAAGAAGCCCAGGTTGGCCGGGCGCTCCGCCAGTCGCCGCATGAAGTAGGGAAACCATTCTTGGCCGTAGGGCACGTAAATGCGGACGCGATAACCGTCGCGCACGAGCTGCCGCTGCAGATCAGTGCGCACGCCGTACAGCATCTGAAACTCAAAATCGTCCTTGGAAATTTGCTTCTCAGCCGCCCACCGGATGGTTTGCGCGATCATGTGCGGGTCATGCGTGGCAATCGCGTGATAGAAGCCGCTGGACAGCAGCAGGCGCATCAGCTTCACGTAGTTCGCGTCTACGTCCTGCTTTCGTGCGAACGCCACTTCTTCCGATTCCTTGTACGCGCCTTTGCACAGCCGAACCCGGCAACCATACGACAACAAATCGTGTATATCGTTTTCGCTGCGGTACAGATAAGCCTGAATGACCGCGCCCACGCACGGCGTTTGCGCGCGTACGCGCTTCACAAGCTCCACGGTCCGCTGCGTGTAAATGGAGCTTTCCATATCGATGCGCAGAAAGCTCTCGTACGCCGAGGCGCGTTCCGCGATCGACAGCACCAGCCCTTCGCAAAACTCCACGGAAAGGTCCAGACCCAGTTGGGTAAGTTTGCAGGAAACGTTGGCGTTCAGTTTCTGCTGCGCGATGCGGTCGAAGATGTTGAAGTACGTGTCTCGCGCCCTTTGCGCATCCGCAGGAGTGGCAACATTCTCGCCCAGGCAATCCAGAGTCACCGCGATACCCGCGTCATTCAATATGCGGGCGGCCTCCAAACCCTCATCTAAGGTTTCCCCGGCGACAAATCGGTGAGACATCCGGCGGGTGGTGCCGTTGGTTGTGACCCAGTGGGCTAATCCTTGGCTTTCGGAAAGTTTCAGCAGCGTCGAACGCAACATGTATAAGTTAATTATGCCTGCACTTACCGGTATGCGCCAGTACTCGGCTAGTCTTTGTGCGCTTCCAGAAATTTTTCCGCATCGAGCGCGGCCATACAACCCGAGCCCGCGGCAGTGACGGCTTGGCGGTAGCGGTGATCCTGCACATCACCCGCAATGAACACGCCCGGCACATTGGTCAGGCTGCCATGCTGGGCGATCAAATATCCGTTTTCATCCATGTCCAATTTGCCGCGGAAAACCGTGCTATTGGGATCGTGCCCGATGGCCACGAACACCCCGTCGACGGCAAGTTCCTTGGTCTCGGCGGAGGCGCTGTGCCGCAAGCGCACTCCCGTGACTAATCCTTCGGGCGCGAGTATTTGCTCCACCACATACGGCGTCACGAATTCAACCTTGGGATTGGCGCGCGCGCGGTCGATCATGATTTTCGACGCGCGAAACTCGTCGCGCCGGTGAATCACATACACTTTGCTGGCATGGCGCGTCAGAAAGTTACCTTCCTCCATTGCCGTGTCCCCGCCCCCGACGACCGCAATGGGCTTGTTCCGGAAGAAGTAACCGTCGCAGGTCGCGCAGGTCGAGAGCCCGCGCCCGATCAGTTCTCTTTCTCCCTTCAATCCCAGCAAGCGCGCGGAAGCGCCCGCCGCCACGATGAGCGCTCGGGTTTCGTAGGTCTCGTTCCCGGCGGTGATCTTGAACGGCCTGCGCGTCAAATCCACTTCCGACACCGTGCCTGACCGAAACTCTGTGCCGAATCTTTCGGCCTGCTTGCGCATGTTCTCGATCAATTCCGGACCCATAATGCCGTCCGGGAACCCCGGAAAATTCTCCACGTGCGTGGTCAACGAGAGCTGGCCGCCAGGTTCGTGGCCGTCCAGAACCAAAGGCTTCAAATCGGCGCGCGCCGCATAAATCGCCGCGGTCAGCCCAGCGCACCCACTCCCAATGATCGTCACGTTATACATGCCGTTAAACTCCACGCCATTAGATACGGTAGTAAGACTTTGCGGTACAGAGACCAAACCCTTATTGTAGCATCCCTCTGAAAGCACACGGGCTTATCCGAATATCGCGTGGCACAAGCATTCCTGCCTGTGCGGAGACCGCTGCACTTAGCCTCCGTGCAAGCCAAGAGTGCCTGTGCCACAGCAGTTTTTCCGCAAGCTGTAAAGCCTGTGCGACAAAGCCAATTTGGGCTTACCAACCAACTCCGTCTGCGCTTAAGCTGCTACCTCGTTCAGTACCGTAAGGAGATCAATCATGGATCCGCGCTTCCCCATCGGGAAATATCAACCTCCCACTGACGTGACTCCTGCAAAGCGCACCGAAGCCATCCGCGAAATCGCTATCGCGCCGCAAAAGATGCGCGCGGCCGTCTCTGGATTGAACGACTCGCAACTCGATACGCCCTATCGCGACGGCGGCTGGACCGTCCGTCAAGTCGTCCACCACCTCGCCGATAGCCACATGAACGCCTATGTTCGCTGGCGCCTGGCCCTGACCGAAAACGAACCCACCATCAAGCCTTACGACGAATCCGAATGGGCCAAGCTGCAAGATGCGGCACACGATCCGATCGAAGTTTCCCTCAAACTGCTTGAACCGCTGCACGAACGCTGGGTCAGCCTGCTGCATTCCGTGAAAGACCAGGAATTCGCGCGCACCTTTCGTCATCCGGAACACGGGGTGCGCACGCTCGATTGGATGCTCTTCCTGTACGCCTGGCACGGCAACCATCACACCGCCCACGTTATCGAACTCCGCAAACAAAAGGGCTGGTAACTTCCGCCAGCTTCTGCGGACTGCGCGCGCTGGCCCAACTTCCTGGCCTCGTGTAGGATGAATTCAGCCTTAAAGGAGATCACATGACGCGACCGTCAGGTACCTACGCCATTTTCGAAACATCTCTCGGCAACATCGTTGCCAAGCTTCATGAAAAAGAAGCCCCCAAAACCGTCGAGAATTTTATTGGACTCGCGGAAGGTACCAAGGAATTCGTCAACCCCATGACCGGAAAGAAAGAGAAGCGCAATTTTTATGACGGGCTCATCTTTCACCGGGTCATTCCGCAATTCATGATTCAGGGCGGCTGCCCGCGCGGCGATGGGCGTGGCGGCCCCGGTTACTCTTTTGGCGATGAATTCCATCCCTCGCTGCGCCATTCGAAAGCCGGCAAACTTTCCATGGCCAACGCCGGACCCAACACCAACGGCAGCCAGTTCTTCATCACCGTGGCGGCCACGCCGCATCTGGATAATCGCCACACCATTTTCGGCGAAGTCGTGGAAGGCCAGGACATCGCCGACAAAATTTCCAATACCCCTCGCGATGGCATGGACAAACCGCGCACTCCGGTCACCATGAAAGTGCGTATCGAGCGCGTCCCCTAAACATTTCGAGCCCTTCATGCTCACGCCGGCGCGGCTGACGCAAATCACCGTCGAACTCATCTTTATTCTTCTGGGCGTACTGGTGATCTGGCTCGGTTTGCACCAGCAGATCAATTTCAACCCGCGCAGTGTCTCCTGGCTGGCCATCAGCATCGGCGTGATCGCCTGGGGCGCGCTCACGCTCTCCAAGTCCTCCTCGCAGTGGTGGATGCGCTGGCAAAAAATCAACCAGGGCGGCTCCATGATCGTGCTGGGAGTGCTGATGCTCTCGATCGGCCGCGTCCCGCTCGGCTGGGCCGGCAAATTTCTGGCTCTCTGTGGCGTGGTCCTGACCCTTCGCGGCGTCATCGGAGCGGTGCTAATTTTGCGTCAGCGTTGAGCCTTCTTCGGATATATAATCCCAGCCATCTCAATCGCTCCTGGCTCGCTCTCCGCCCAAGGCCAGAGGTGTAGTGTGGACACCTAAGCAAGGAGAGGACCGTGCTCAAAGAATTCAAAGAATTTGCAATGCGCGGAAACGTGCTGGATATGGCCGTCGGTATCATCATCGGCGCGGCATTCGGCAAGATCGTTTCTTCGGCAGTGGACGATGTGATCATGCCGCCAATCGGCCGGTTGATCGGCAAAGTGGATTTCTCGAATATCTTTATTAATCTCACACCGAGCAAGGCGTGCGAGACCCTCGCGGCTTGCAAAACGGTGGGCGCTGCCACTCTGAACGTGGGCAACTTCATCAATCAGGTCATCAATTTCCTGATCGTGGCGTTCGCGGTGTTTTTGCTGGTCCGCGCGGTGAATCGTTGGGTACCCAAGCCGGCTCCGCCGCCACCACCGCCGCCAACCAAGGTCTGCCCGCAGTGCGCCATGTCCATACCAGCCACCGCCAAGAAGTGCGGCCACTGCACCACCACCCTGTAACCAGCTTTTCGCGAGTCTAGTTCGACAGAGGGCGCAGCCACCTGCGCCCTCATTTGTTTTTCTCGTGGCCGAACGTGTCGGGTGATGTACGTCCCATGGCGCTGTGACGTCCGGGGCCGCTGTTGCCGTTCCAGTTCACTTGACAGTTCGAGTACGGGGGGGGTACTGTGCGCGACCAGTAGTTCCGCCCACAAAAACTTCTCACTGCGAGGCTCCCATGCATCGTGCACTCTTGGTCGCCCTCGGAGTTGCGTTTTCGCTATGGATCGCTCCGCTGGGCAAAGCCCAGAACGCCGCAACTCCTCACCAACACGCCAGCGCTTCTCCCATGATCGACGGTGCTGTGCATCCTGAACTGATCCCCGACTCCGCTGCCTACCGTCTGTATTTTCTTTCGATTTCAACAAGCCTGAATGCCAATGACGCCGAACGCAACCGCCAACGGGCGCGCATCAGAATGATCGGCCTGAGCGATAGCGATGCACAAGCGCTCGCCGTCGTCATGAACGATTTCAAGATGAAATACGTGGCCCTCGTGGTGGAATACAATCAGGCGGCAGCAGCCCACGGCGCTGCGCCTGACATTAGCGTGCTCCGGGAACAACTGGGTGAGCTCGTGCGCACAAGCCGAGATACCCTCAAAGCTCACCTGTCGGTGCAGGGCTTGACGCAATTTGACGCTTTCGTGCAGTCAGAAAAACAGCACATGAAAGTGCCTGCGGAGGGACAATGAGACGCGCTGCCCTTTATCTGGCTCTGCTGCTCTGTGCTACGAGTTTTCGCCCGGGTCGCGCGCAGGACTGCGAGATGATTCCCGCGTACAGCATGTATTTTGGTGCGGGCAACGGCTCATCGGGCAACTCCATCCTGACGTTTGTAGAGGTTGAGGGTTACGCAAACATCTACCCTACTGATTGCGCTCTCGAAGGTGTCACCCACCAAGGTTCCGCTTACAACGACGTTGACGGTGTCGGCAATTACTGGGAGAGCGGGTCGGCAGTCTGCCCATCTTGCTACGTCTACGTTCTGGACTACCAAACGCTCCAAGCGACCCCGGGTGTTTCGTACCCATGGAACTACCAGGCCAAGGTCGTTTGCAGCCAAGCAGGAACTATCTTCAACGAAGCCGGCCAGCAGAAAGTCTCGCTTGTCCTGCCCACAGGCGAAACCAGCGAGGCAACCACTAACGGTGCCCTTGCCCCTGAAGTCCCATTCATCGCCACGTTGGAAGGTGGCAGCTTCAACGGGCATCAAGTGCAGGAAAGTTCGGGTGGACCCGGAGTTAACAACTGTTACTGGAGCGGTGCTCCCATACCGCAATATCCAGTGGTACAGGGAACCTCATGGACTGTCGGGACAGTCAATAACCAGGCAGCAGGAGCCAACCAATACGGTTACGACACCATCGGGTGGAATGCATATGATCTCAATGCCATTGCGACCACGGGTGCGGCGCAAGGTATCAAGTCGGGCTGCGTCACCGAAATTTATCAGTTCATGGAGTATTGGTTCCCTGGAGTCTGGGATATGTACAAATACAACCTACTAACCTTCACGGCGACGTGGCCCCCGCAAGAGCAAGAAAGCTGTCGAGACGAAGCTGGCCAGGGCGAATGTGGCAGCAATTAGCGAGGCAGAGTCGCAGCGCTGTAACCTTGGAGGGAAGCATGCGAGTTACTAAGGTATTAATAGTCATCATATCTTTGTTGGGCAGTTGTTGCGCACTGGCCCAACAGAATGCGCGAAAGGCGCGCTATATGAAGGACGCGGCAGTTCAGCATAGTGGACTAACGGCAACGGTGTTCGCAAATGATCCTCGACCCCTGCTTCAAGCCACAAGAGCAATCGCTGCAGAATACGGATGGGTCGTTGATTTTGAAGACCCGCTCTACTTCAGCAAATTTGACACCGTTGACGCTACTGACCCGGCTTGGCGGGCGGCCAACCCGAGTTCCAAGGGTACGTTGAATGTTGCGGGGGGAGCATTCCAAAGCACGTTTCCTGAACCTTCTAGCTCGGCTTCGTCCGTCGCCGCAGAGGTGGCTTTGCAGAAGGTTGTGGAGGATTATAACGCCAGCGGAAACCCTGGGAAGTTCGTTGTTTCCAAAGAGGCGGGCAGGAGGTTCACTATAACTGGCCTCGAGGTAAAAGATGAATCGGGCTTCAGTAAGCCGGTACCGGCCCTGCTAGACACTGTGATCACAATTCCTTTGGAGACCCGAAACGGTGAAGAGATGTTTGATCTCTTTTTGCAAACCCTCTCGGACACCGCGCATACCAAGGTAGTTCATGGATCGTTCATGACCAACCTACTGCGAAACAGTACGGTAGCCGCCGGTGGCAACGGCGTTACGGCTAGGTCCGTGCTCAGTAGCATCGTTTCCCAGCTTGACAGCCAATACCAGTTGAACTGGACGTTATTTTACGACCTCGATTCCGGCATGTATTTCCTAAACATATGGCCGGCAATGACCAGTTTGGGTAAGGGCCCCAACGGCAACCCAAACTTTGCGCCTCTGAAACGGGACGACACTGCACCGGTTCCACATTAGTCTTACGTGGTGCCAGTTGAACTTGAATGTAGCGGGCAGGGGCAGACACATTCGCCCGAGGTTCTTCGGCCGCTTTCTGAGTCGCTGGACAACCCGAATCAGGGTGCTACCTCTTCTAGGACTAACTGCTTCGGTCACCCTGTTTACGCAATGCCACGTCGTGCGTGACCCTGATACCACGAGAACCAAGCGCCCTACCTCAAACAATAGCAAAACTGGCAATGATGACCCTTGCCGTTTCCTGGGATCAGTGGAATACGGAAGTTCTTTACCTGCGCTGTAGAGGTTGTTGGGGTGTCTCCCCACCTGCCCTAACTCTTATCCGGCTTCTTCTTCAGATTCGATTCCACGTGGGCTCGCAGGCGCGCCAGCAGCGCTTCTTCCTGCCCTTCATCCAATTCCTTTTGCACTTCTTCGAGCGCGAAATGGACCACATCGTGGTGATGCAGTTCCAGCGGCGCCACGGTCTCATTGAATCGCAACCATAGTCGGTGAATCAGGTTCACTTCGTTGGCGGTCAAGTTCGGGGCGTGCGGCCCAAGAACCTTATAAACCTTGTCGCCATTCTGCAGGTGAATTTCCAGGTTGAATTGCGGCTTGGGATCGCCCAGTTTCTCCCACGCGTCGCCGATATGCCGCGCCTGTTCTTCGGTCGCTTCCTTGGGCGAATGTCCGAGCACGATGGTGCTCGACTGCAGCGCGCTCGCCGCGCGCAGAATGCCGTCCCATAAATCGCTGGCGGCCACGATCGCCAGCCGGATGCTCTTCCCGCGTTTCTCCGCCATGGAAAGCGCTTGGGTGAACAACTGCTGCTCGATGCTGCCAAACAGCTGCTCCGCTTCCAAATCGTATTCACCGGAAGCCGAGCGGCGCAGCAAGCGCACATGCAAGACCACTACATCCCGTCGCCCCGGCTTCACGCGGTCCAGCACGCTGCCTAAATGGTACAGCGCGTGAATATTGCTCACCGGCACCAGAATGTTTCCCGGCCGCGCTCCCACTGCTTCGGGCGTAAGCTCGCCTTCCATCGCCAGGTGAAACTGGTCCATCTCTTCGTGGTGCACCGCCGATTGTCCGCGGTGCGTAATCTTCTCGGAAAGCGTGAAGATGATGAACAGCGCCACGGAAAAAATTCCGCCCGCGATCGTGGCGTCTTTCTTCGTGAACAAGTTGACCACCGCGATCCCGAACAGCGTCAAGGTGATCAATCCGAGTCCCACAGGAATTTCCACGCCAAACAAATGGAAATTCAGCGGTACCCGGTATTCGCGATCTCCCGGATGCGTGTAGCGCAACACCAACACCGCCATGCCCTTCATGGCAAAACTCCAGATCACCCCGAACGCATACAGGTTCGCCAGAAAGGTCACGTCGCCGCGGCTGATGATGATGGTGACGATCTGCAGGGCCGCAATGATGTTGATGATGCGGTACGAGGTGCCAAATTTCCGGTGCGGCTGGCGGAACCAGCTTGAGAGCACGCCATCTTCCGATACCCGATTCAGCACCCCATTCGATCCCACAATCGCCGTATTCACCGCTCCGGCCAGAATCAACGTCCCCACCACCACCACGAATCCGTGGAAAATCAAGCGCAGCAGGAACGGCCCTTCCAGATTCATGGCCAGTCCGCCGATGAGGTTTTCCAGGAAGTGCTGCCGTTGCTGGTCTGGAATGATCATTACCGCGAAGAACGAAACCAGCGACGTGAACACCAGGCTATAAATAAAAATCACCAGCCCGGTCTTCTTCAAGTTCGGCAACTTCGGGTGCTCGATTTCCCGGTACACCTGCGCCAGCGATTCTTCTCCGCTCATCGCCAGCACGGAATGCCCCAAGCCAACGAAAATCGCGATCAACCCTGCAAAATGGGCAAAGTGCACGCCATACAGCCAGCCCATCGCGTTGGGCTCCAATTTCAAGTTTCTCGGGTGCGGGAATGGGGGCAAGGCGGGATGACGCAGGAAAATCGTGTACAAACACCAGCCGATCAGAATCACTACCATCACCGTGGTGACCTGCATAATGCGCATCGCTTTTTGGCTGGATTCGTGGACGCCCTTGATGTTGTACCACCAGAAATACAACGTACAGAGCACCGCGAACAGGGCTGCGCCAAAGTCAGGCGAAATGTGCAATCCCAGATGAATATAGTCGCTGGTCTCGTTGACCAGCCCGACGATGTACTGCCCGGCGGACACCCCGCTGATCGGCCCGGTCAAAATGTAGTCGAACATCAGGGCCGATACGCTGAACTTCGCCAGCGTGCCGCCCATGGCCTCTTTCACAACGCGGTACACGCCGCCGCGCACGAACATGCTGCAGCTTTCCACGTAAATGGCGCGCACCGCGTAGGAAAACAGCATGATCCCCAGGATGAACCACGGCGCCGCCTTGCCGATGTACCCTTCCGCTTCGCCACCGGCGTAGTACGCCGACGAAGCCAGATCGTTGAGCACGATGGCGGCCGCGCGCCAGAAAGAAATGAAGCTAAGAAGCGCGGTAGTCGCTACGAGAACGCGTGGAATTCCGTTCCCTTGGCTGCCCGGAACAGCCGGGTTTTGGGACGTGCTGCTCATTGTTGGGTATTATTCGACCTGCAGGCATCAATGCTCCCACTTTTTCTCTGGCAAGTCCAGTTAGCAAGTCATATCTAAACGATTTTTCTATGGGTTTTTCGCGAGAAAAGTATCGGGGGAACCCCGATACCAGCAAGCAATCGCTCGTGCCGAAACGGTGGATTTCCCTGCGCTCGTGCGTCATCATTCCAACAGCGGTCTCACCGGTCACGGAGATTCATGAATCGCCTGTTCCGCCGCGCCGTTTTGCTCTGCGGCCTGCTGTTGCCGCCGTTCTGCCACGCCCACGCGCAAACCGCCGCGAATCCTTCTCTCGCCGGGCAATCCGACGCCATCGTCGCGAATTGCCGCAAAATCATCGTGCTAATGGATGGTGCGGCGGCGCTTGATCCCGGTGTACGCGAGCGTTCGGCTACGGCCGGTCGAATCTTGTTCCAGCAAAATCAAGAACTGCTTTCTGCGTTAGGCAACCAACTGACGGCTGCGCTCGGGGCAGGCAACACCGCTCCCGTCGGCGATTTTCTGAATGGTCTCGAGAACAATCCCGGCTATCGCGATGCCGACAAACTCGCTTTCATCGACATGCTTGAAGATCTCGGCGCCGCCGTCGGCTCCGGCAATCCACAACTCGCCTCGCGCCTTCGTGATGATCAGTCCGCTCTCGCACAAATTCAGGCGCTTTACCAGCGCGAAATTGGCGATATCTTCAGCAATCTGCAAACGCGAGGCATGGTGGTTCACCGCGAAGCTTGGGAGAACTACGTCGCTTTCCTGAAACAAAAATACACGCGCGAACAAATCCTGCGCGAAATCGAAGGCCAACTTCCACCGGCTGAGAGTCGCGGCGCAGGCCAAAAGAAATCCAGCGCTGAAGTTTTTGGCAATGCGCTTCCGCCCAAAACGCTGGTGCTTACTTTCGATGACGGCCCGCACCCGCGCTACACCGACCAAATCCTCGAAATCCTCAAGAAGTACAACTTGAAGGCGGTGTTCTTCGAGGTGGGCCGCAATCTGGGACCGGAAACCACCAATGTCTCGGCGAAGTTAGCTCCGACGGCGGCCGTCAGCGAGCGCATCCTCGCGCAAGGTTCCGTGCTCGGCAATCACAGCTACAGTCATCCCGTTCTTTCGAAAATGACCGAAGCAGGTTACACCAAGGAAATCGACACCACCAACGCCCTGCTCACTTCCATCCTCAAACAGCCTCCGGTGTTGTTCCGCCCGCCTTACGGCGCGATCAACGACGCCATTGTCGCCAAAGTGCAAGCCGACAAAATGCAACCGATCCTGTGGAACGTGGATTCCGAAGATTGGGCTGACCCCGTGCCGAACTCCATCGCGCAACGTGTCGTTCAAGAAGTCGAAAAGCAAGGCCGCGGCATCATTCTGTTCCACGACATTCACAAGATCACCATCGAAGTCTTGCCCAGCGTGATCGAAACTCTGGAGAAAGACGGCTATCACTTCGTCTCCTGGAACGGCTCTGCGTTTGCGCCCGAAGCGACGCGCGGCCTAGATACAGCGCAAGCGGCACCGCCGGCCATGGCGCCTTATCGCGAAAGCTGGGCCGCGGTCATCGGCATCGACGCGTATCAAACCTGGCCGAAACTCAGTTACGCGGCCAACGATGCGCAAGCGATTCGCGATTTGCTGATCAAGAAATACAACTTTAAAGACGACCACGTTTTCCTGTTGCTGGATCAGCATGCCACTCGCCAGAACATCCTTTCCCTGTTGGGGGACAAACTCGCCAATCCCGATCTGGTCAAGCGCGAGGATCGCGTCTTTGTTTTCTTCGCTGGTCACGGCGCCACGCGCCATCTCGCCTCCGGTCGCGATCTCGGCTACATCATCCCGGTTGATGCGGACTTGAGCAATTACGAAGGCGAAGCCATCTCCATGACCAATTTTCAGGACATCGCCGAAGCTATCCCCGCCAAGCATCTCTTCTTCGTGATGGATTCTTGCTACAGCGGACTGGCGCTCACCCGCGGCGGCGGTGGCGTGCCCATTGGCAATTATCTTCTGGAAATTTCCCGCCGCACCGCGCGGCAAATGTTCACCGCGGGCGGCGCCGATCAGCAGGTCGCCGATAATGGTCCCAACGGCCACTCGGTTTTCACCTGGACGCTGTTGCAGGCGCTCGACGGCCGCGCCGATCTGAATGGCGATGGCGTGATCACCGCGACGGAATTAGCCGCCTATGTCACGCCCGCGGTTTCCGCGCTGTCTCATCAAACCCCCGCCTTCGGGAATCTTCCCGGCAGCGAAGGCGGCGATTTCATTTTTGAATTGAGCCACGAAACGGAATTTTTGAACGAAAATTCCGCGCAACTCGGCGAAGACGCCATCAAGGTCAATACCGAGCTGGAGCAATTGAAGGACGAGATTCAAAAGCAGGCCGCGCAAAACGAGGAATTGAAAAAGCAGTTGGCTGCCGCCGAAGCGCAGTTGCAACAGGAACGGCAAAACGCGCAAGTCCCTGGCGCGAAACCCGCCTTGACCGCCACCACCACCGACGCCGCTGCGAACGAATTGCCTGCCGCCACCAACGATGAAGGCATGCGCCTGTACAAGGAAAAGAAATATAAGGAAGCCGCCGCGAAATTCAAGGAAGCTTGGCAGCTTCAGCCCACCAGTGCGCTCTTTGCCAACAACGCCGGATTTGCCTGCTTCAAGCTTGGGCAATACGACGACGCCGTCCAGTGGTTCCTGAAAACCGTTTCTATCGATCCCAATCGCGCCGTGGCCTACCTGAATCTCGGCGATGCTTATTTGCAGCTAGGAAAGAAGCCCGAAGCCAAGCAAGCCTTCGAAAAGTATCTGCAACTTCAGCCCAATTCCAAGTCTGCACCCAGCGTCCAGGAAAAGCTGAAAAATCTCTAGCCCGCGCACACGTTGAGATCCTTCGTCGCGCAAAAAGCGCGCGCCTCAGGATGACAATTCGGGTTAGCGCGGGCTCTGGGTTGGTTGCCGAGATTGGGCACAGCCCTTCGGGGCTCAGGGTAAACAATGCTGCGCCCCTACGCATAGGCGAAGAATTGGGGTGACGGACGGAACGCCTGTTCTGAGCGCGCAGCCATTTCGTCGCGTCATCCTGAGGAGCGCTGTTTGCGACGAAGGATCTCAACGTAAGAGATCAAGCACCCGACACAAGTTAAAACAACGGCCTATCCCCCCGCTGGCACCGCACGAAACGCTTTCGCGCACTCTTCGCAGGGGCACATGGTCCGCAAATAGTCATAACTGAAAATGCCGGTCGAGTGCCCGTCATTAAAGCTGATCTGGATCGCGTAATTCCCCACCTGTGTGGCTGCCACAGCTTTGGGCTTTGGCTTATACATGGGCAGCAACGGCGAAGCCGGCAGATGCATTTCCGCCATCTTGTCTTTCTTGCCGCGCTCGTCGTTGCAGGTTGCGCACGGGCAATTATCGCGCAAATACGGATAATCGAAGTGGCTGGCATGTCCATCGGACCACGTGATGTCCACGCCCGCTCCACTCTTCACGTGAATCTTCACTTCTGTCGGTTTTTTTCGCAGATCGATCGGTGTCGGCATGAAACGTTCTCAATTCCAGTGTACGTTGGATTGCATCCAGAGGAAACGCGTCTCCTTCCCGGGGCGCGTGGCCCAAGGAATCCACTCTTCGCTCCATGTTCTGTGATTACTTCCCGCCGTCCTTGGGATTGCAGCACTCTCCCGGCGGAATCGGGTTCCCGTGCGGACAGGTCTTTGGGTGTCCCAGAAAGCTGCAAATTCTCTGATCCAATTCCGGGCTGATGATGTGCTCGAACTTGCACGCTTGCGTATGCGCCTCGTGCTCGTCGATCCGGAACGTGTCCTTGAACAGGCGCTCGGCCAGCCGGTGCCGCCGCACCACGTCTCGCGCGCGGCTTTTTCCCCGATCGGTCAGCGTCACTTCCTGATCCTCCCGCACCTGCACCAGCTTCAAATCCTCCATGCGCGCCAGCGTTTTCACCGGATCCACGCCGCCCGGCGTGCGAATATGCTCAAGATCCGCGCGGCTTCCTTCCTCCGCGCAAACCCAAATCTGTTCCAGCAAGTGATCGAAGTGGATGCCATCGTCCATGGAAATGCGCTGGTCGATGGCCAGATGCCCGTGCGCCAACTCAATCTTGCGGTCGGCCTGCTGCGCAATGTCGGGATCGTGCGTGACCATCAAGATCGTATGCCCGGCGCTGTGTAGCTCGCGAAACAGCCCAATCACAATTTCTTCGTTGGCTTCATCCAAATTGCCGGTCGGCTCGTCCGCCAGAATCATCTTCGGCTGATTGATCAGCGCCCGCGCGATGGCCACGCGCTGCTGCTCGCCACCCGAAAGCTGCGAAGGCAAATGGGTCAAACGGTGGCCCAACCCCACGCGCTTCAACGCTTCCTCCGCCTGCTTTTCATCGGTCACGCTATGGAAATACTGCGCCAGCATTACGTTTTCCAGTGCATTCAAGTACGGCACCAGGTGGAACTGCTGGAACACGAATCCCACTTTTTCTGCGCGATAGCGCACCAGATCGTTCTCGCTCAAATCCGCCAAGTCTACGCCATCCACGATTACGTGGCCCGAGGTCAGCGTGTCTAGCCCGCCCAGAATATTGATCAGCGTGGTTTTTCCGGAACCCGACGGCCCCATCAGCGCTACCCACTCGCCCGCCTGAATGTTCAGCGAGATGCCGTTCAGCGCCCGCAGCGACCCGTAGTCTTTCACCAGCGCATCGATTTTGACCTGCGGCTTCACTCTTCACCTCGAAACACCGACGCCGGCCGGATGCTCGCCAGTCTCCGCAACGGAAATGCGCTCAAAATCGACACAATCACCGTCAGGCTCACCGACAAAGGATACACAATCCAACGCGGCTGCGCCGCCACACCAAATACCGTCTTCCCCAGCCAAATCGACACCACAATCCCTACTGCTGATCCAATCAATCCCCCGCCAATTCCCAACAGGATCGCTTCCGTCAAAAACAAGCGCACCACTCGCCGGACCGATCCACCAATCGCCTTCATCAGTCCCACGTCGTTCTTGCGCTCCACGGCCACATTGCTCATGCCCGCCATCACGCACAGCGAAGTAAGCAGCAGCACCAGCAATACCGTCGAGGTCAACAGCCCGCTGATCCGGTTGTAAATGCGGCTTTCCGCCTCCGCGAATTGCTTGATCCCCCCGACACTCGCGTCCGGTAACTTTTGCCCCAACGCTGCAACAAACGCTCGCACCGAATCCGGCGTGGCCGTCACGCTCAGTTGAATCAAGCTGAGCCGTCCCTTCAAATCCGACAGTTCCTGCGCTGTCTTCAACTTCGTGAACACCTGCGTATCTTCCGCGCCGCCGGTAGCCACCACGGCGAAGACCTTGCACGACGCGCTCTTGCCCTGATTCCGCAATTGCAGCTCGTCGCCGGCGTGCACCTTGAACTGCTCCGCAGCTTTCACGCCCACTTCGCACGCGCTGGGATCGCTTTCCAGATTCGCCAGATACTCCGTGCGTTTCCCTGGCCGCACCTGCGTCAGTCCTGCGCCCTCGGTTCCCGCAATCACTGCCGGCTCAAAGTGAACTTGTCCGGCCTTGGCCACCTCTCCGATGACATACAAAAAGCCGACCGCCAGCACGGGCTTCCCTTCGTACACGGACGGAATCTCGGCCAACAAGTTCTGGTCCAGCGTGGTCCCTGCCGCATCTTTGTCGGTAGTCTGCCGCGGGGTCACAATCACGTTCGCGCCTAACGCGCGAAATTCCGTGGTCAGCCGCTTCTTCGCGTCCACCTGCAGATTCAGCAACGCGCTGGTCACCGCGGCGCCCGCTCCCAACGCCAGCAGAATCACAAACAATCGACCGTAGTTCGTGGTCAGCAGCCTGCGCTCGATTCGCCAGAACATCGAAAAGCCGGCCATCACTCGCCTCGCAGAATCGGTGCCGGATCGTAGCGCGCCGCCTGGCGCAACGGAAACGCGCTGCCCAGCAACGTAATCGCCGCCGCCAATCCTAAAATAATCAGCAGCACAAACAATTTCGGTTCCGGCGTAAACCCGAAAATCCGTTCACCCAGCACGCGGGCCAGTAAAATCCCCACGGCATAACCTAATCCACCGCCTACAAACGCCAGCAGCAACTGCTCCGCGGCCAGCAATACTCCCACCAATCCCGAATTCGCCCCGAGCGCCTTCATCAATCCAATTTCGGTACGCCGTTCAATCACCGAAGCCGCTGCTGAAGCGCCCACCGCCAGGGCCGCCGCCAGCAGCGCGGCAAAGGTCACCAGCCATAGCAGCGTGCGCACGCGCGACAGCACCTGGCCTTCGCCTTCCGCCACGCGCCGGATCACCCGCACATCCGTACCCTTTAATTCCTCGCTGATTTGCAATGCAATCGAGGAAATATACGGCGTGCAGTACCACTTGTCGAATTCTTCCGGGCTCATCGCCTTTGGGTCTTTCCGCGCGAACGCATCCTCCGGTTTGGTCAATGCGCTGACATACAGCCGGCGATAAACTTGCGGCAGGCGCGTCAGTTTTTGCGCGTCGTCCAGCGAAACTACCACCGCATCCTCTTCAGTTGCTCCCGTAGAAAGCACACCGGTAATGGTGTACGGCGCGAATGCCTGCACTTTTTTCAAAGGATCTGGGACGTTCAAGAGAACCTGGTCGCCAATCTGCACGCCTTTTTTCTTAGCAAGCGCTTTGCCCACAACGCACTCGCGCGCGCCTTCCCGGAACCATCGGCCCTCGACGCTCCACCACGGATTCGTTTTTTCGATGCCGGTTACGTACGTGGTGCCGTCGGGAATGGGGACGGCGTGGTTGGTCCACGTTCCAATGATTTGAATATCGCTAAAATCCGAAGGCTTAGGGCTACTCGCATCGCCAACCAGCATTTGACCTGGGGACTGAAGAATGGGAGCGAACGCGATGATGTTGAAGCGCCAGAAAATCGTCTTCAGTTTCCCCAAATCCGCTTCCGGCAAATACGTGCCCGCATTGGCCGGCCGGTAATCCACTCCGCCAATTTCCAGCGGCAAGGAATCGGCTTCCGGCGTGACCAGCAAATTCGCGCCCAAGCTGCGAAATTCCCGCGCCAGCCGGTCTCCCACGTCCAACGAAACACTGAGCGCCGCCGTCGCCACGGCCATCCCCATTGCTAGTGCCGCCATGCTCAGGATTTTGCGCCGTGGGCGTCGCGTGAAGGAGTCGGCTACAAGTCGCAGGAACATTTTGCCAAGTAAGGAACCGGCTCTCCTATCGCGGGATTTCTTCCGCAGCCTTGGTCACCGCTGACACATCAATCACAATGTCCTCGCCGTCCACTTGAGACGGAAACCCAATCGGATTGCATCCGCCCTTCTGCCCGATCGACGGAATATAAATGGCCGAGGCGCAGTGCCGGCAAATCACGTTCTGCCCTTCCTGCCGGTAACCTTCCGCGCCGCAAATCAGGCAAGCATCCAACGCGGTCCCGTATCCACTCGGCTTCTTGATCACCATGAAGCGAATCGATTGTCCATTCGCCGTCAGCGTGAACAAGTGCATATTCCCGTCTTGCACTTGCGCTATGGGAATGCGCACCCGATTATTCACGGCTTGCACTGGCCGCGCCGGCGGTGGTGCCGCGTTCACCTGCGCATAAATAAAGTCCGCGGTCAGCGCCAGAATCACCGCCAGGCTCGCGATGGCGGCGGCCATCATCCAACGCCGCTGCCGGCGGTTCTTCGCGTCCATCAACCGGCGCTCTGCGTCGTTCATCGCCTCTGCGGGCGGCTTCGCGTGCCGCGCGTTCTGCCATTCGCGAAAGATCATCACGATCACCGCGCCAAACACAAAAATGAAGAAGAACAACTCGTTGCGGACAATCGGCCCGAGGATGGCCATCTCGGCCTTACTCGACGGAATCCAGCGCGCCTCGCTCAACTCGTGCAACCCGGTCACCGCCAATTGAATGGCCACCAGAACCAGAATCGAGCTGGTCACGGCGAAAAACCGCTGCAATGGCACCTTCAGCGTGCCCTTAAAGAAGAACAATCCGACCGCCACCGCCGCGGCGATTCCCGCCACTGTGCCGATCCACGTCTCCAATCCCTCCGTGGAAATTTCCACGGCGCGCAAGATCAGCGCCAACTCCGCGCCTTCGCGCAGCACCATCAGAAACACGAACAGCCCGATGCCCCATCCCGCCGCGGATCCTTCGCGCCCCGCATACTTCTCCACTTTTTCTTCGATTTCTTTGCGCAGGTGTTTGGCGACGCTGTTCATCCACCACACCATGGTCACCACAAAAAAGGCCGCCACGAGATACATCAGCCCTTCAAAGCCATCCTCGCTGATGTTGAAGCGGTCGAGCGCGATGGCCACCGCCAGGCTCAGCGCCACAGCCGCCGCTACTCCGCCCCAAACGTAACGAGACAAATGAGTTCGTCCGGTGCGCGCCAGGTACACCAGCACGATACCGACGACCAGCGCAGCTTCAACCCCCTCGCGGAGGGCAATGAGAAAGGCGGAAAGCACGGGACTCCAGTTGAAAACGATTTGCAACTAAGACCAGCCTACCTACTCCCTCCTCCCCTGTCAAGGTTTGCCCCCACCCCTTCTTTTTTCCCAGCACGCTGTAGAATGGTCACTTGCGTCTAACGCTCTATATGCACAGTAAGCTCTCGAACGTTATTCCGGCTCTGCTGCTGGTCGTCTTGCTCGCGTGCGCTCCGCTGCCCGCACAGAATGCTCAGACGGCCTCCTCGGATCAGCATGCCATGGTCAAGCCCGACCCCAAGCGCGCCAAGAAGCTGGCGGAACTCGCGGCAAAGGAAGAACAAGCCGGCTCTTACGAAGAGGCTTTAGCCGCCTATGACCAGGCGGTGCGCTACGCGCCGTTCGACGTCACCCTGGTCGCCAAAGCCACCGAGCTTCGCTCGAAGATAGTTCACTCCTACGTGGATGGCGCGGAAAAATCGGCGGTCGACGGCGACTTGCAAGGCGCCACGCAGCAACTCGCGGCTGCGCTGCACATTGATCCCACGAACACTGTGGTGGCCGAGCGCCTGAAGCAGATGGACGCCATGCGCGATCAGGCGAAAAACCTGCCTCCGCAAGAACCTCCCGAGGGCATGCCCATCCTGCAACCCGACAAGGTCAAGCGCAGTTTTCATTTCCAAACGACGGTGCAAAACGCTTATGACGAAGTCGCCGCATCCTTCGGCGTGAAAGTCACCTTCGATCCCGATCTTCCCACGCGTAACGTCAAACTGAATCTCCAGGACGTTGACTTCAACACCGCGATGACCGTCCTCACCATCGAGACCGGCACCTTCTGGAAAGCGGTCAATTCCAAATTGATGTTCGTTGCCGCCGATACGACGGAAAAACGCAAAGCGTTCGACCCTGTGATCGAAGAGACTTTCGTCCTGCCCGATTCTTCGAGCCCTGCGGACATGACCGAAGTGGTCAAGGCCGTTCGCGACCTCACCGGCATCCAGCGCGTTCAGCAATCCCAAGATGCCCACAGTGTCACCATTCGCGACACGGTTCCGCGGGTTCGCCTGGCCGGCGCCATCATCAAGGATCTGGAGCAAGCCCGCGGCGAAGTGCTTCTCGACTTCGATTTTCTGGAGGTCGACCGCAACAAGGCCACCCAATTGGGAATTCTGCCGCCCGCCAGTGCTACCTTATATTATCTTGACCCGCCCCTGTTGACCCAATTGCGCGCGGCTACCAGCGTAGGAGCAGCTTTGGCCATTCTGTCCTCCGCGTTGGGCACTACTTCGGCCACGACGATTCCGAACCTCGCCGCGTTTGGTGGTGGTAAGACCACATTTTTGATCTCGCTTCCCAGCCTTTCCGCAGAAATTTCTGATGCGCTCACTCTCGTCCACAGTGGGCGGCAAGTTCTTCTGAGAGCGCAAGACGGCAAACCCGCCACATTCTTTGCCGGGGAACGCTATCCCATTACCCTGTCGTTGCTTTCCAACAGTTTGGGCAGTGCCACGCCCACCGCCAATGTCGGCGGCGTAACCAATATCCTTCCCTTCCAGCAATTCACCGTAGGACACGCTCCGGTGTCCATGGCCAACGCGGATTTTCGCAACATGAACGTTCAGGATCTCGCCGTTCTTAACCAACTCGACGACACCATTACGATCCTGCTGAACCAAGGCTCCGGGGCCTCCATGCAATTCGTGCAAGCCCCCGGTTCGCCGATTCCACTGAATACCAGTTCCTCCAAGTCTGCGGTCGTCAGCCCCAGCGTACCCCTCACCATCACCACCGCTACTTTGCAATCGATTGTGGTGACCCCTCCCACCGCCTCGTTGGCTCCCGGGGGCACCATGCAATTCACGGCGATTGGAACGTTCAGCGACGGCACCAAGCAAGACATCTCTTCCAACGCTACCTGGGCTTCCTCGAACACTGCCGTTGCCACCATCGGCTCGCAGACGGGTGTGGCCTTGGGCGTTGCCTCGGGGAGCACGCAGATCACCGCCACACTAGGCGGCATCGCCAGCGGGGCGGCCACGTTGTCAGGAACCTCGTCGACGATTCGCTCGATCACCATCACTCCGATCACCGCTTCTATCGCCAAAGGTGCAACACTGCAATACGTTGCCACCGGCACGTTCAGCGACGGCAGCCAACAAAATGTATCCACCAGCGCCACCTGGAGCACCTCTAACTTTAACGTGGCCACCATCGGCACCGCTTCAGGAGCGGCGCGGGGCATCGCTGTGGGCAGCGCACAGATTCAAGCCAAACTGAACGGAGCCAGCAGCCCAGTAGCTACGCTGACGGTCACTTCCGCGACCCTGAAATCGATTGCGGTAAACCCACCGAGCGCCACTATCGCGGTGGGCACCTCTCAACGCTTTACCGCCACGGGAACGTACAGCGACGGCAGCACCCAAGACATTACTTCCACCTCGGTCTGGGCTTCTTCGAACAATTCCGAGGCCACCATTGAGGGAGGATCTGGTTTGGCCACCGGGGTCGCTGCCGGCACCGTCTCGATCACCGCCACGCAGGGAGGCGCGGGCACTCCTGTCTCCATTGCCGCCGGAAGTCTGAATGAAAATAACAATGCCTATCCCGATTTGGCGGTGGCCTCGCAGACCACCAATACCGTCAGCATCCTGCTCGGCAATGGCGACGGCACCTTCACCAGTTCCGGAACGTATGTAACCGGAAATCGCCCGAGCGCTATCGCCTTAGGCGAGTTCAACACCAATAACAACGCCAACCTTGGTTTTGTGGTCACCAATTTTTCCGACAACAGCTTCTCGGTATTCACCGGAAATGGCGACGGCACTTTCGCCCAAGTACCGGGGTCACCATTCCCCCTGCCCACCGGACAGAGTGGCCCGATCGCTGTCACCGTGGCCGATTTCAATCAAGATTCCATACCGGATCTGGCCATCCTCAATCAGACCACGAACAACGTTACGATTCTCTTGGGCAATGGCAACGGCACTTTCAAATTGGTCTCTAACACTCCCCTAGCCACCGGCAATTTTCCGGTCTCGATTTCCTCCGGCACGTTGGCAGGCAGCACCGGGCCGGCCTTGGCCGTCGCCAATCAGAACAGCGATAGCGTCAGTGTTTATTTCGGCAATGGCAATGGCACTTTCGTCGCTGCCTCCCAATCGCCGCTGGCAACGGCAGCCGCCCCGAGCAACGTAACCATCGCTGATTTCGCCGGCACCGGCTTCGGTGGCGTTGCTGTCGCCGTTCCCTCCGCCAATTCCGTGCTCGGATTTGCGGACGAGGGCAGCGGCACTTTTGCCACGGCCGTCAACACCCCCGCAGGAGATGATCCGGGCGCAATCATTATCGGTGACTTCACCGGCAGCACCTACCCCGACGTCGTCGTGGCCAACAATATTCCCGACGCGAATGGCCTGGTGACCCTCATCGTCAGCCCGGCCAGCAACATACCCGGCGCTTCCAACGGCCAAAGCTTCTATCCCGGTTCCGAATACGAAGACATCGGGCTCAAGATCAAGGCGACTCCCTTCGTACATCCGGATGACGAAGTCACGCTGCAATTGGAATATGAACTGCGCGCGCTCAGCGGTTCCAACGCCAACGGCATCCCCATCATTTCCAACGAAACCATGAAGCAGACCGTTCGCCTGAAAGAAGGCGAAACCTCCATCATCTCCGGCCTCGTCGATCGCGAACTGACCAAAACCATTACGGGCATTCCCGGGATTGCAAAACTTCCCGGCGCCGGCTATCTGTTTGGCCAACGCACCAACAACCTGACCGACGATGAACTACTTATCCTGGTTACTCCTCGCCAGATGAGTTTCCCTACGCGCCAATCCCTGTCCATTTACGCCGGACGCGGGGAACCCACCGGCCGTGCGGGCTCGCTCGGGCCCGGAGTTCCCGAGCGGCCGGAAGAGCGCCGGCCGATGTTGCCACGCACGCTGGAACCAGGCCAACCCGAGCAGCAGCCGCCACCCGCACCACCGGCGCAACCGCCTCCTGTTCCCGAACCGCAAGAGCAACAGCCTCAGCCGGAGACAACTCCGCCTCCATCGCCAACGGGCCAACATCCTCCCGAGTAACGCGCGATCCGTTATGGGGACAGCTTGCGAGGCGCCATCCGCGCGGAACGAACTACACCGTTAACTGGCGCCCCGTCAGCGATTCCAGAATCGCCAACGGCGACCGCTGCGGATCTAACAGCGCAGCCTGCGGCACCAACAATGTCTGCTCCAACGCGTACTGCCCTGACAGCACCGCGTGGCTTACGCAATCGGTAAACAACATCCACGACGAATTCGGGGGAAATTCCCTGCGCGTCTTCGGCGTGGTCTCCTGAAAGTTGGCGTCTTCTTTCATCACGTTGTGGCAGCGCAGCATTAAATCGTCATAAGGAGAGCGGCTCCGCAAATGCAGAGCGCGCGCCAGGGAATTTATTCCTCGCAAAAGAGGATGATCCAGCGACGACGGCAATCCCGCCCTCTTCACCATCAACGGCCCAAAGGCCTCGAACGTTTGTGAGGTCAGCCACACACGGTTCTGCGTGGGATTGATATTCGTGAAAAAACGCAAGATGCGTGCACCGTTGGTGGGTCGGGTTGGAAACGAATCGAAATGCAGCAGATCGTTGCGCGCATGCAATCGCGCGGTTCGTCCTCTTTCTTCAATGGGCCGGAAGCTCGCGAATTCCAGCTTCCATTTCCCCGCATACGGCAATAGAAACGTCTTCAGAAATTCCACCGAGCGTTGCGAGTACTCTCGCAAAATCCGCCGCAGATTCTCCGCTTGCCGCGCCTCCCCTTTCTGCAACCCGGTCACGCGGTCTTCCAGCGGGCGGTACGCAATATTCTTGTGATATAGCGAACTCGATTGTTTCCACCCCAGCAGCAGTTCGCGGTTGGCAGCGGGAATTTCGATGGGCGTTGTCGGCAGAAATACCACGTGCCCGGCTTCCAGATTGCGGCAGATTTGCGAGGCTTGTGTGTAGGTCCACTTCTCTCGCGCAAGCCGGCTTTCGGCAATTACCGTTCGGCTAAAGCCAGGTGAGGCGGCTCTTTCGGGTGCGGTGGCGGCGTTCATCCAAGGTCTCCCTGGTTTCGCACTCGAAATGAGATGCAAGGCTAGGCGGCAACGTTACGCAAATTCAATTTAGGGTAGCGGGTCGAATACCACCACGGGCTGATAGGTGCGCGGCACCACCGCCTCCGCAATGGCGATCAGCTTGTTATCCTGGCCGAACACCCGCAATCGCGGTGCGTGCCCTGCGGTGCTCTCCAGTTGCGAGGTAGCTCCAGGCGGCAACTCTCCCCGGCCGGCTTGCAACTGCGACAGCAACACATTGAACTTGGCCCCGTGCCGCACTTTTTTCTCCAGCACCGGCAACACGTTCGTGCGGGGATAATCCGGCAGAAGATTTTCCAATGGGATCAGGCACTTTTGGAACTTTCCTTCGCGTGCGGCAGCCGCTAATTCGTCCAACTCGATCACCTGGTCGAGAGAAAACTCCCCCACGGCGGTTCGGCAAATCTCGCTCAAGTGCGCGCCGCAACCAAGCTTCTGTCCCATGTCGTGTGCTAGCGAACGAATATACGTTCCCGAGGAGCACTCGATCGCAAAGCGCGCCGTGGTGCCCTGTAAATCCAAAAGCCGGTACTCGAACAGCTCCACGCTCGCGGGCTTCAATTCCACCGCTTGATTTTTCCGCGCCAGTTCGTACGCCGGGCGTCCATGCACCTTTTTCGCGGAAAAAATCGGCGGCATCTGTTCAAACCTGCCCAGCGATTCTGCCGCCAGGCGTTCGATCACCTCGCGGTGCAACACGGGCTCGCGGTCGGGCCCATCGGCGGTGCCTTCGGTATCGTAGGTGTTGGTCGCAAAGCCAAAGCGAAAAGCGGCGTTATAGCGTTTTCGTCTTCCCGCATAGAAGCGCACCAGGCGCGTGGCCTTCCCCAACAGCAGAACCAGCACACCGGTCGCGAGCGGGTCCAGCGTCCCTAAATGCCCAATTTGCCGGAAGCCTGCCAAATGCCTCACCGCGTCCACGATGTCGTGAGACGTTTTGCCCTGGGGCTTGTTGATTACCAGCGCCCCATCAAACGGTGCGGGTTGTGGTTGCCGTGCCATCTCCGATTCTCTCGTTTACCTTCTTTGAATTAACCCACACCCGTCATTCCGAACGAAGTGCGCCGCGGTTTTCCATCGCGCCTTTTGCGATGAACCGAATTCCCAAATTTTTACGAATTCACTTCCGGCGGCGACGGAGGCTTCTCCGCCTTCATCTGCTTCAGCAATTGCTCGATCCTCTCGATGTGCTCCTGCGAGAGGTCCAGCGTGAAATGCAAATCGGGCAAACGCCGCATCTGCAACCGCTCGATCAACTCGTGCCGGATATATCCGGAAGCATGCTCCAGCGCCTTGATCGCGTCCACCTGCTCCTTGGAATTTTCCGTGCGCACGCTGACGAACACGCGCGCGTGTTTCATGTCCGGCTGCACGCGCACTTCGCTGACGCACACGTTTCCTTCCAGCCTCGGATCTTTCAATTCTCCGGCAAGCATGGCGTTGATTTCGTGAGCGATTTCTTCGCCCACGCGTTCATGTCGATGATGATCAGGGCTCATGGTCGTGCCAGTCCTGCTCCGTTAAACCCGTTCGCCGTGCAATCCACTCGCGCCACTCACAACATATCCACGTCGTGGGAAACCAGCAACGGCCCTAAAATCTTGTAGGCCTCCGCCAGCACCAATTGCAGCGACTCTTCGACGTGCTGCTCGGCGTTCGACAACGTTACCACCCCCACTACCGAGCTGTTCCACACGTCCTGAAAATCCATCTCCGCCACCGCCACGTTAAAGTGACGCCGCAAGCGGTCCTTCAAACTTCGCAGTATTTGCCGCTTATCCTTCAGCGAGTGCGCTTCGGGCATGTGCAATTCCAAGGTTAGCAGTCCTACCGGCATGGCCATGATCCTCAGGCGGTTTCGCCCGGGCTTTGACAGCTGCCGCTACCTTCGGGCGGGGACCGACCCTTGTGCGGCAGCCTCTGCGGCGGATAGTTTGACGACCTGGAAGCACTCCAGGATGTCGCCCACCTTCACATCGTTGAAGTTGGCGATACCCAAGCCGCACTCAAATCCGGTGCGGACTTCGTTCACGTCATCCTTAAAGCGCTTGAGCGAACTGAGTTTCGAGGTGTAAATCACGGCGCCATCGCGTACCACGCGGACTTGCGCGTCGCGTTTCATGATTCCATCTTGCACATAGCAGCCTGCCACTGTGCCGGCGCCCTTCACCCGGAACGTATTGCGCACTTCCGCTCGTCCCAGGTAGGTCTCCTGAACCACCGGTTCTAGCAAGCCTTCCATGGCCTTCTTAATCTCGTCGGACACTTCATAAATGATGTTGTGCGTCCGGATTTCCACGTTTTCCTGTTGCGCCAGATCCGCGGCCTTGCGATCGGGCCGTACCCCGAACGCGATCACAATGGCCCCCGATGCGCTCGCCAGCAGCACGTCGTTTTCCGTCACCGCGCCCACCCCGGCGCTGATGATCTTCAGCTTCACCTGGTCCGTGGAAAGCTTCGGCAGCATCTCTTCCAGAACTTCCGCGGAACCCTGCACGTCCGCCTTGATCACAATGGGCAATTCCTTCACTTCGCCGGCCTTCAACTGCTCGTGCAACTGATCCAGGGTAATGCGCGCCCCCGCGCTGGCTCGCAGCGCCGCATCGCGTTGCTTTGATTGGCGGAACTCCACCACGTGCCGGGCCTTCGCTTCATCGGTCACCTGAAAGTGGTCGCCCGCTTCCGGCACGCCCTGCAATCCCAACACTTCGATCGGCGTGGACGGCGGCGCGTCCTTCACCGGGCGTCCGCGGTCGTCAAACATGGCCCGCACCTTGCCGAATACCGAACCGGCAATGAAGAAGTCGCTGGTCTGCAGCGTTCCGTTCTGTACCAAAATCGTGGCCACTGGTCCGCGCCCGCGGTCCACCCGCGATTCCAGCACGGTGCCGCTCGCCGGCGCGTCTGGATTCGCTTTCAACTCGCGAAGGTCCGCCACCAGCAGAATAATCTCCAGCAACTTGTCCAGGTTTTTCTTCTGTTTCGCCGACACTTCCACAAATTCCGTGTCGCCGCCCCATTCCGCGGGCATCAGTCCCAAATCCGTCAGCTGCCGCTTCACGCGTTCCGGCTGCGCTTCCGGCTTATCAATCTTGTTCACCGCCACAATGATCGGCACACCCGCGGCCTTTGCGTGGTCGATGGCTTCGCGGGTTTGCGGCATCACGCCGTCGTCCGCCGCCACTACCAGCACCACAATGTCCGTCACCTTGGCGCCGCGGGCGCGCATCCGCGTGAACGCCTCATGGCCCGGTGTATCCACAAACACCACGCTGCGATCGCCCACCTGTACTTTGTAGGCGCCGATGTGCTGGGTAATTCCTCCCGCTTCTCCGGCGGCCACATCGGCCGCGCGAATGCCATCCAGCAAACTGGTTTTGCCGTGGTCTACGTGGCCCATCACCGTAACCACCGGTGGCCGTGGCCTCAGGTTCTCCTTGGTCTCTTCCTTGGCGACCTCCAGAACCATTTCTTCTTCAAACGACACCACATTGACCACGCCGTTGAACGCCTGCGCCAAATCGGTCGCCGTCTGCACGTCCAAAGCCTGATTGATGCTCGCGAACACGCCGCGATCCAGCAAGGTCTTCAGTAAATCCTTGGCGCGAATGTCCAGCTTCTCCGCTAACTCGCGGATCGTGATTCCTTCCGTCAACGTCACTTCGCGCGGTGCACGCGGTTCCGGTGGCGGCGCAGCAACAGCGGCCACACCTCGACCGCCAGGTCCCTGACGCTGCCGCGTCGGATGTAGTTTCCGCTCTCCTTCAATCTCCCGCTTGTCCACCATCGGCCGCTGCCGTTGCGTGGGCCGGCGGGTGTACAGCGGCTTACCCGGCTCCGCCTTTGGCGGCATTTTGTCGGGCAGTGGCGGCAGCATCGCCGGACGCCCCGGCGTGCGTGGCCCTGGCCGCGAACCGGACGGCACGGACCCAGGTCTTTGACCCCATGGCCGCCCTCCTTGGCCTCCCGGCCCTCCGGGTCCACCTGGACCTCCGGGACGTGGGGTAAAGGGTCTTCCACCCTGCTGCGGACGCATCGGCTGTCCCGGACGAGGTCCACTGGGACGTTCCGATCGCGGTTCGGTTCCCGGAATCGGTCCACGATTGCCCCCGGTGGGCATGGGCGGGCGCGAAGGCACGGGCCGCGAGGCAGGAGTGGTTCCTGCCGCAGGCCTTGCTCCCGCTTGCGGTTGTCCTGGTTGTGGCGGACGAACTCGTGGCGGCATTCCCTGGGGAGGCCGCGCGCCAATGGGCTGGCCCGGTGTCGGCGAACTCGGCCGTGGCGGAGCAGCCGGCGGTGGTGTCGTAGGTCTTGGCGCAGCACTCGGTGCCGCGGTTCCCGGCGCGGGCGCAACAGGAGGCTTCGCTGCCGCAGGTGCTGGTGTAGCCGCAGGTGCGGGCGCAGCCGATCGTGGCGCAGACGGAGCCGCCACCCCAGGTGCGCTCGGGGTCGCTGACGGTACCGCGGGTTTCACGGCCGGCGCAACTCCCGTCGGTGGATGCGCAGTCGGTGCAGCAGCAGGTGGTGCGGCCGGTCTGGCCGCAACAGGGGCCTGCGGCGCGTGTGGCGCATGTGGCACCGCGGGAGCCGCAGGCGCTGGCGGCCGTGCCGCTGGCGTTGTTGCCGGAGCAGGAGCCACCGCTTTCGGTGCTGCTTGCACCGGCGCGGGCGCGGGCTCTGCCGGTTCCGGCGTGCCTTGCAGCTTGCGCCGGACCTTCTCGGCCACCTCAATCGTAATGGAACTCGAATGCGTCTTCTTTTCGGTTACGCCAAAGCCAGGCAACAGGTCAATGATTGCTTTCGCTTTGACCTCCAGCTCGCGTGCCAGCTCATTAATTCGGACTTGGGATGCGTCACTCATACTTCGTTACGAACTTTTCTCTTCCTGCTGGCCCTCCGGAGATTCCTGCTCCGCTGGTTCAGCCGCCGGCGAGTGAGTCTCGCCGGTAGATTCTTGTTCCGTTGATTCTTGGGGTTCTTCAGGCGCGGTGCTGGCGTCTTGCTGAGTTGCTTGCGCGCCTTCTTCGTCTTCACCTTTGCTGGCTGTTTCTGCGTCGGTCGCGCTCGCCTCGCCGGTCTCTTCGGCATCCTCAGCGGTTTCCTCCGTCGCGCCTTCGCCATGGGCCGCCGCTTCTCCGCCTTCATAGAAGCGGTTCACCGCCTGATAAATCTTGTCCACCATCTTTTCGCCGATGCCGGGAATTTCCATCAACTGTTCTGGGGTCATGCTCGCCAGTTTCTCGAGCGAGGAAATTCCTGCGGCTTCGATCTTCTCGATGGTTTTCGGGCCAACTCCCGCCAACACCGTCAGCGGCGTAGTCGGCGCCGTTAGCGCGGTCATTTGCTCTTCGATTTCGCGGCGCTTTTCTTCTTCACTCTTGATGTCGATGTCCCAGCCAATCAGCTTGCTGGCTAGCCGGACGTTTTGCCCCTTCTTCCCAATCGCCAGCGAGAGCTGCGAGTCTTCCACGATCACTTCCAGCTTCTTGTTCTCCGGATCGGTGATCTGCACCCGCGTCACTTTCGCGGGGCTCAGGGCCTTTTGAGCAAACGCCACGGTCTCTTCGTTGTAGGGAATAATGTCGATCTTCTCTCCGCGCAGTTCGCGAATGATCGATTGCACGCGCATGCCCTTCATACCCACGCACGCCCCCACCGGGTCCACGTCCTTATCCCGGCTCGCCACCGCCACCTTGGTGCGTTCCCCGGCCTCGCGCGCCGCGGCGCGGATCTGCACCGTGCCGTCGTAAATTTCCGGCACTTCCATTTCAAACAGCCGCTGCACTAGCGATGCATCCGCGCGCGACACAATCACCTGCGGCCCTTTGGCCGCGCGGTCCACGGTCTTGATCACCACGCGCAAGCGCTCGCCAATGTTGTAGGTTTCCAGCTTCGACTGCTCGCGCTTCGGCAACCGCGCTTCTGTCCTGCCCATATCCACGATCAGGTCCGGACCTTCCGCGCGCTTCACGATCGCGGTGACCAACTCGCCCGAGCGCGTGTGATACTCATTGAAAATGGTGTCGCGTTCGGCCTCGCGCACTTTTTGCAGAATCACTTGTTTGGCGGTCTGGGCCGCAATACGGCCCAGTACGTCCGTGGGCTTCGCGGTGCGGATTTCCCCGCCCAATTCCAGGTTCGGATCCTTTTTCTTCGCGTCCGCTACGCTGATTTCCCGCTTCGGATCGGTGACTTCTTCGACCACCGTGTACACCGAATACACGTCCACCTGCCCGGTTTCCGCGTTGAACTTGCCGCGCAGGTCCTCTTCGGACTTGTAGTATTTCCGCGCCGCCACCACCATGGCGTCTTCAATGGCGGAAATCACCACTTCCGGTTCAATATGCTTTTCCCGGCTGAGCATTTCGATTTGTTGGTACAGCAGATTCGCCATTTTTTTCTTCGTTCCTAAAATTCAATCGCCAGGTTCGCCTTGCGGATGCTTTCCAACGGTATCTCCACCATCCGCGCTTCCTTGCCCTTCAGCTCCATGCGGACCTTCCCGTCCGTAAACCCTTTCAGCCGCCCTTCAAAGAACTTTGCTTCCCCGATCGGCTCAGTGGTCGAGATTTTCGCCAACCGCCCCACGAACCTGTGAAAATCCTTCTCCGTTTTCAGCGCTCGGTCCATTCCCGGTGAACTGATTTCCAGCACATAACCCGGACCCGGCACCAATTCTTCTACATCCAGGATCACGCTGAGTTGCTGGCTCACCTTTTCGCAATCCGCGTGGCTGATCTTCGCGTAGGGGCTCGCAACTTCTTCGCCCTCAGCAGCTTCCGCCGTTCCCTCGGCGGGCACCCGGTCGATGTACACGCGCAAAAACCGCTGCTTCCCCACTTTCCATTCGACATCCACGACTTCCAGGCCTTCCGAACGGGCCACCCGCTCGGCGGCTTCGCGGATCTTTTCCAAATTCACTTAAAGACTCCCCGGCCTAAGCCGGTCTGAAGCTCAGTCCATCCGGCGGCAACAAAAAAGTGGGCTTGCGCCCACTCCATGGTGCGACCCGTAACAGAGCGAAGTTAGAGTATATTCCGGTAAACCCACAAAAGCAAGGTAACCCCTTGGAGTGCGGCAGGCCACCTGCCGCCGGTAGCAAAAGCCATCGTCCACCACTAATCGACCCAGCGGGAGCCCTGCTCCCGCCCAGGACCAACGCTACCAAACCGCGCCTTGCGTGGTGAGTTTCTTTTTCACCGCGTACCGCCCACCAAAAAAGCCAGGGCTCCGCGCTACCCCAGAGCCCCGCAATTTTTGCTCTACCCTTAACCTTACGGCTTGGTAGCTGGCCTGGTAGTGGCCGGCTTACTCGCCGCCGGCGCTGCCACAGCTCCGCTCTTTATCGGGTAGGACTGGTCGTACAGCTTGATAATTTCCTGGGTAATGTCGATGCTCGTGGACGCAAACAAAATCGGGGAATTCTGCGCCGAGGAGTCAAACACGGCCACTAACCCGTTCTCGCGCGCATAGCGGTCCAGCACGTCCATCATCTTCCGGCCGATGCGGTCCACCACGTCGGCCTGCGCCGCCTGCACGTCCTCGTTCAACTCATTGTTCTTGCGGTCCAACTGTTGCGTCAACCGCTGGCCCTGCTGCGTCAAACGCACCTTCTCTTCGTCGCTCAGCGTGTTCGCGCCTGCGTTCAGGCGGCTCCGCAGATCGTTGATCTGCTTGTTCATGTTTTCCAACTCGGTCTGCCGGGGCGTGAATTGCGCCTGCAGATCGTTCGACGCCTGCTTCCCTTCTGCCGTGGTCACGATAGCCTGCCGCACGTTGATCACGCCAATTTTTCCGTTTGTCGCCGATCCCGCCGCTGCCTGCGCACGAACCACCCCGGTCGCGAGCAGGCATGCCAAACCGAGAACGCCCACACCAATCATGTTTCTGGAATTCACTGTATTCTCCTTATTGATCTCCGGGCACGCCTTCTTCGTCCATTCTCTAAACGAAAGGAACACCCCGAATTCTTAGCGTGATCCGGACAAACTCTCTTTGTGATTCGCGATCCGCGCGCCTACGCCCCCCACACGCACCAATCCTGTAGGGCGCCATCCACTTGCTTGTTTTGTAGCCGAATCACAAACACTTTAGTATAGCCGAATCGCGGATTTCCCCGCAATTACGGCCTTTCTCGCGCTTTCCACGCGAGTGCCTCCGCCCACGCAAATTCTTACTGCACCGGTATCAACAGCACCCGGTCGTTGTTCTGGTCCACCATCACCGCGGTATTCGTGAAATTATCGATGGCCAGCGCAAACTGCGATTGGCTGCTGATTCCCAATGTCTCGCGGGTCAAGAACGTCGGCGCATTCACCGCGTCCACCACCGACAGCGTGTTCGCCGTAGAGTTCGTGGTCACCAGTGCGCCCGTTTGGTAGTTATACCCGAGCGAGAAGGGGTTGACGCCCACGCGGATCAACGAGGTTGCAGAGCTGTCCGGGTCGAACGTATAGATCGCGTTCTGCTGTGTCGACGAAACGTATATCAACGCCGACGAGGTGCACGGGGTGCTGCAGCTTCCCGAGGTTGCCGCCGGGTCGTATACGATGCCCGTGGGATTTGCCGTCAACGAATTGATGGACGCCGTAGTCGTTTTCGTTGGCGGATTCGTCGAAAGATTGATCACGTCCAGACCGCCCGTAATGCTCGTGGTGCCGGCGTTCTGTATGTTGGTCACCACCGCTTCGTCGCGGTTGGGATCGACGGCAATCGCCGTCGGCGGTCCGCTGGTGGGGACCAATTGCGCCACCGGGATGCAATCGGTGGTTCCGTTCGGCGCTTGGCATCCGCTGGCGGTCTGGTGCAACAGCGGCGTCAAGTCGATCGCCGATAAGCTGTTCCCTCCGCTGTTCGCCACCAGCGCTAACCCGCGGTCCTGATCGATGGCTACTCCCACCGGAGACAGGCCGGTGCAAATGTTGGTGGTGGCAACGCCACTGGGGCAGCTGTTAGATAGGGGCGCCAACTGCGTAGCGGTGAATGGGCTGCCTCCATACTGGATAATCGACGCCGACGCATCCGCATTATTCGCCACTACCGCATACCCCAATCGCGGAATCACGTCCACGCCGATGGGATGATTGCCCACATTCACCGTGGCCAACAGCGCGCCGTACGGCACTCCGTAGTTGTGCGCGTTTGTGGAATCCATGTTAATGAACGAGGCGGTGTTGCACCCGTAGCTGGTGATCACCGCTACGTTGGCGATTTCGTCCATGGCCACCGCTTCCGGCATCACTGCGGAAGTGCACAGCGAGGACAACGAAATCACGCCGATCGCGTACAAATCCTGCGTGTTCGATCCGATGCCGTTCGCGGTTACCACGTCCAGCGCGAAGTCGTGCGCTTGCGCCAAGCGCGACGCCGCTATGGTCACGTCCAGTTCCGTGTTCGACGAGCTGGTTATCGTCACTCCGGTCGAGTCGGTATCCAGCCTGACCACCGGCGTGCCGGCTGTCGTGAATCCTTGCCCCAAGATCCGCAAGGTCGCCGATTGCCCCACGGTTACCGCTTGCGGGAAGCAGGTGGCATAAATGTTCGTCGGACTGGATGGGTCGCACACGGCCTTGGGCAGCGGGGTCGGTGCATTCGGCGCGCTGGACAGCGGTGGTTGCGCGTTGGCCACGCCTCCCGAAGTCACTATGATGTTTTCAATGTTGACGGGCTTGAATGTGGTCCCCGGGTCGATGTCCACATAGTTCAGGGTGTTAAAGCCCGCCGCGTTTGTCCCCGCATTGGCAGCCAGCACCAGATTCGTGATCGGGTCGTACACCATCGGCCCATACACGGTCACCGCTGCACTGCCACCCGCCGGCGTGAACGATCCTTGCGCTGGCGCCCAGTTGTAGCAAACCGGAGTAGGAACAGTCGGTGGATTGCTTGACGCAGTCGCGCATGAGCTGTCACCCGTCGCGATAGCCTGAATGAGCCGGGTCGCAATCGTCGTCTCTCCTCCGGTGGCCGTCGTTGGCGGACTGATCAGCGAAATTTCGTTGTAGTTGTCCGAGGGATTAAACGCCACCATGATGTTCCGGTAGGGATCCCACGAGACCCACCGCAACCCCACCTCCGGCGCTCCCGAAGGAATCGGCGTGCAGTTCACGCAGCTTCCCCGGGTCAGATAGAGCGAGCTCACCGATTGGTCCATGCCGGAAACAAATCCGATCTGTGGAGCCGCGGTTGCGGCTCCTGGATCCGCAAAGGACAGGTACTTCGTAACCGGGTTCACCGCCGCGCCCACAATCGTCGGACTAGTGCCAAATGTGTAATAGGGGTTGCCGTAGGTCACCGTGCCCCCGCCTCCGGTGGAGGTCGAAGGGCAACTGGTTCCGTTGTACTCATAGGTGAAGGTGAAACTGGTGGGGACGCTGAGCACGTTGTACGTTCCGTTGTAGCTGGCCGGCGATACCCCGGAAATCAGTACCGATCCGGGCGACGACGGGTTCAATCCGTTGATGGTTGGTGTGGTCACCGTCACGATGTCGTTGGTACAAACGACTCCGTTGGGTGCCGCGGCTATCGTCACGGTATTGTTGGTGGCCAGCAAGTTCACCACCGACATCACGCCCGTGCCTCCCGGCATTACATAGGCCACTGGAACGCCCGGTTGCATCACCACCTGCGGAGTTGCTCCGGTATTCATGGACACCGAAGTCAAAGCGCACGGCGGCGTCTGCGACGATACGAAGCAAGTCGGCGGCGTCGACGACGTGTTCGGGTTCACGTCCACCACAAACCCGATAAACGCGTTACTGAACGCCACCACCCCGTAATGCGTCGTTGGATCCACTCCCACGGCGTACGGCATCGGCGACGCCAAATTCGTCGGCCCTCCCGAGATCAACCCTTTCAGGCTGATCGGCGACCCGATGATCGATCCAGACGGCAGCGCCATCAGCGTCAGCGTGTAGTCTGCGCTGTTCACCACCACTCCCAAATCCTGGCCCGGATAATTCGTCAGATTGATTTGGTCATCGATGGCTATGCTGGTGGGCTGATTCCCTACCGGGATCTGCCCGCCCATCTGCGGCATGAATCGGCCGTGTGCGTTTGGATTCGCCACCAGATTGATAATCTGCACCGCGTTGGCGGCTTGCAAGGTCACCGCCGCGTAACCTTTCGCTGAGTCCATAGCGATGCTGCTGGGCGCCCCGTTTGCGGTCCCTCCCACGGCCGGGAAGTTAATACTCGGAGGATACGCAATCTGTTGTGGTGGAATCGTGCTGGTGCCAGGCTGGAAGTAGATCGAGTTCAGGGACGAGCTGCCCGACTGGAACGTCGGCTGGACCGCCACGTCCGTGCTTACCACCGGGTGTGATACCGAGCCTAGCGGAGCGCTGCTCACCACCGAGACCGGATACAATCCCGGTCCATTTAATGATCCGTTGCTACCTGGCAAGAATCCGGTGATTTGCCGGGGATTGCCGGTCCCAACGTTGACATTGGCTTGGCCATTGAACAGTAATTGCACCAGTGGACTAGTTCCTAGCCCGAAGTAACCGCCGTCCGCGGAAAAATCCGTGCCGGTCCCCTGCGGAAAGCTGTCGGGGACCGCGCTGACCACTTGCGGATTCGCATACACCAGATTGATGGGAAACGAAATCGACTGGGTGCCCCCGGTACTCGCGTCCGGGATGTTATTGACCGTGATCGTTCCGGTTCCCACATTGGCCAACTGCGTTTGCGTTAATCGTACTCGCGTCATGATCGACGCATCGCAGCTCACCGTCGTCGTTGCGCCCGTGGCACTCGGTGTGCAATACGCGCTCGAGATGGGCACCGTAAATACGTTCGTCTGCGGAATCACCTGCGGCTGTTGGTTTGCTCCCGGCGGCGTAAACGTAATCTGGCTGGTGTTCAACAAATTGTGCGCAGTTAACCACACGTCCTGCAGCACTCCCCCGGCCGGGATCGTGGTCGGCTGAATCCCCGTGAAGGTGACTGGGTTCTGGCTCGCTGGCACCAACGTGATTGTGGCCACCGCGTAATGATTGATGTCCGAAGACGACCAGCACACCACGTACACAATGGGCGCCAACGAAGAAGCCTGGGATCCAGCCCCTACCGGCGAAGTATTGGTCGGCTGCGTCGCGGGCGCCGTAAATACTCCCTGCGCCGAAATCGATCCGCAGTTCGGGCTGCACGTTACGTCCTGCGGCACCGGTGTCGTTCCTTGCGGGAACTTCGTAGTGTTCCCGGAGACCGGCTGCGTCACCAGCCATTGCGGGTTCGCGTTCGCTGGAGATGTATTCAGAAAATTCGCGGTAAATTGCACCTGCTGTGCCGGAGTGATTTCCGTGGGCACCGTCGCGGTTGCCGGCGTAATCGCCGTTCGTATGCCGGTGTCCAGCGTGACTACCGCCGTCCCCTTCTTGCTGGTGTTCGCGGTCGCTGCGGCCGTGAACGTAATCGTCGGAATGGGATTCGGAAAATTCGATAGCGTCGGGGCCGTATAAGTCAGCACGTTGTTCGTTGCGCTGGGTGTCGACGTCCACGTTCCCAGGCTACCCCCGCCCAGTGCAGACACCTTCTGTCCCGAGGTGCAGTTGTTAATTGGACCCACTTGGGCTGGGTTCGGATTCTGTGTGGTCGGATTCGGGGTGTACACGTACGAGCAGGTCCACGTCGAGGTCAACGTTGTCGAGCCGGTCACCGTCGCGGAGAACGTTTGAACCGTGTTGGCGATCACCGTGGCCGTCGGCGGCGATATCGTCACTACCACCTGGTTCACCCCGGAACTGCCGCAGCCGTTCTGCCATATCGCGCCACCCGCAAGCGCCAGCATTGCGGCTATTTTCATTGTGCGCCACTTCATCTGTTCCATCTCCTGATGAACTCTGCACGGGTGAGCACCCGCGCCCACTTCTGAAATCTCGTTTTCCCTTTGGATGACCCGAATACTTTTTCTCGTTGCCCCTCTACTGCCTTTCGAAGATCTCTCGCAACTGCCCCCAGGCCGTCATCGCCGCCCTGTCGCTTCGACTTCCGCCTCTGCCACTACCCCCTAGAACGTCCGGCTCACCGTGAACCGGAACGTGCTCGCCGGCTCGAAGTAATGCAATCTCCCCGGATTCTGCAGCGCCGGCTGGACCTGATACAAAATCGACGGATCGCACTGGTTCGGATGCAACGGATCCAACAATCCCAGCGACTGGCACTGCGCATACAGGTTGGTGAGATTGATCTTGTCGAAGGGCGCCACGATGGTCTCGTAGAGCCGCAGCGGGTTATACGCCCAGTAAATGCGGAACGGCGCCTGCACGATCGGAATGTTCACGTTAAACTCGATACCCACCGAATCACGAATATGGAAGTTGGTGTTCGGCGCAATCTGCAACTGTTGCCCCTGATTCGCCAACGGAAATTGTTGGTTGATGTTCTGCACGCCCGTCGGATCCAGCTTCAAGGCGTTCTTGTTCAAAATTCCGTCAGTTCCGATGTCGTTAAACAACGTCATACTCACCGGGCCGGCGATCGGTATGCGGTACTCGAAGTTGGTCACGCCCTGTAGGTCCGCGCCGGGGAACGTGATCGTGTACGCCACCACTGGCACATTGAATGCGCCTTGTGTCGGGTATCCCGCTCCACTCAAATGCCGGTTGTCCGTAAACGTCACCGCTTGATTCACCACGCTCGGTATGTACGTGACTGGCGAGATCGCCCGTATATCGAATCCCCGCAAATCGTTTTCTCCGCCCATGTAAAACCGGCTGAACGGCGGCACTTCTCCTCCGCCATACCCCGTTATCCACGACGCCAGGAACCTTACGCCCACCGCGTTTCTTCGGTGATTGATGGGATGGAAGTACTTGAATTCCCCGGTATTCGTAATCGTTTTGACGTTCCCGCCCAAACCCGATACCGACAGCGAATAAAAATAACTTCGCCCGCGGGTCGCATTGATCGGGTTGTCCAGGGTGTTTTGCGTGATCGTCGTGGTCACTGCGCTGGATAGAATGCCATTCAGCGCGCTCGGCCCAGCGATACTCAAATACTGCAACTGCGTGAACAACAACTGCGATGCCTCGTTGTACGTGGTGATGTCTGTGTGCGTCAATCCGTACGTCAAACCCACCCGCGTGAATGCGTACCGTTTCAACGGGTAGCTCGCGTACACCGTGAAACCTTCGCTGTTCTGGTTGTAATCCTGAATGTATTGCGGGTTCACGCTGACCGCTTGTCCGGTGTACAACGCCGCCTGTTCTGCCTGGTTGAATTTATACAGCGACTTGAAAATCGTGAATCCCGTCGCGATCGGCCGGTCAAACAGGTACGGCTCCGAAAAGCCCAGCATCACGTTCTGGGTATACTGCCCGATCTGCGCTGACAGCGTCAGCGTCTCGCCCAAGCCCAGGAAGTTATTCGTTTGATACGTCAGCCCGATGAAGCCGCCCGCCAATCCGCTGACGCCGCCCTGCAAACCGATGGACTGTTTTCCTTTTTCCTTTAGCTTCAGAAGAATGTCTACCGTGCCGTTCTTGGTGTCGCGCTTGATTTCCGCAGACTTGTCCGGCTCGATCTTGTCGAAATAGTTCAACTGGTTCAAACGCAGGATACTGATTTCCCACAAGCGTTTGTTGAACAACTGGCCTTCGTCGATCAGCAATTCGCGGCGGATGACCTTGTCTCGGGTGGTGGTGTTGCCGCTGAACTCGATTCTCCTTACGTAATACTGCTTGCCCTCGTCGAACTGCATGGTCACGTCGATGCGCTTGGCTTTGTCGTCGAAGTCCATCTGCGGCTGCGGCACGAAGTCGATGAATCCATACTGCCCATAGATCTTCGTGTACTCTTCCATAGCCTTGCGGACTTTCGCCGCGGAGAAAACGTCCCCCGGCTTCAACGGAAACACGCTCTTCAACGCGTCCACCTTTAGCGACAGGGCCTTGTCCGGGTCGGAGCTCACAATCTTGATTGTCCCCATCGTGTACTTGTCCCCTTCTTCGATGGGAATGGTAATGTTCACCGCCTTGCCGGTGGTCCGCGGCCCCACCAGCGGCACGCCATACTTCCAGCCTTCGGTATCCACGTTCTCCAGAATCGGGTCGGGCAGCGACACTTTCATGTACCCGTTGTCCTGATAGATTCCGCGAATCCCGACTTCCTGGTCTTCGATCAATTTGTCGTGATCGTAGGTCTTCGACATCACCGGGATGTACGTGAAGTACAACGGAATTGCGTATGGCCGGTCGTTGTGCATCGCGCGGATCAACTTCCGGTCGCTGAATGCATGGTTGCCGGTAAACGAAATCTTCCCGACCTTCACCTTCGGTCCTTCATCAATTTTGAAGGTGAGGATCACCGCGTTGCTCGACGCTATTCTTTCGTATTCCGGCGTGACCGTCGCGTACTGCCGCCCGTGTTCGCCCAGCAGTTCCTTCAGCACCACTTCCGCTTTCTTGATGCGCGTCGGGTCGAACTGGCTTTCCACCGTCAGCCCTACTTTTTTCTCCTTGAACCGGTCCAGGATGTCCGATTCGGAAATCGAGTGAATGCCTTCATAGCGGATGCGCCGGATCACCGGCCGCTCTTTCACTTCAAAGACGATTACTTTCCCGTTGGGCTTTTCCCCGTCTTCCACGCGCAGCTGCACATCTTCGAAGAATTGCGTATTCCACAAGGCCATGAAATCGCGGCGCAAATTGTCTTCGTTGTAAGCGTCGCCCGGCCGCGTGAAAATCCGCGCCAGCAGCGTGTCCCGGCGAATGCGTCGATTTCCGTCGAATTCGATGCGCTCCACAAACGGCTGCGAGCCGGTGCCGCCATCCTGTCCGGATTGCAGGCCCGCGGGCACTTCGTCAATCTTTTCTTCCAGGGTATTTTCGTTCAGTGCGGCGTGAAACAGCGTGAATCCCTTGCCGGGAGCATCGCCTTTCGCGCTCTCTTCCGCGGCCAGCGTTTTTCCCGCCGCGAGCAAAGAAACCACCACGGCCAAGGCTAAGACAAGATACTGGCGCGCACACCAGGTTGCTCTGTCTGGCGGAAAACAGACTATCCTTTTAGCGGCCGCTGGTTCCATCAAGGCCGCGCCCCCAAACCCAATTTGTTATTCTCCCGCCGCACCCGGTATGGGCCGGCCAAGCGTACTTCGCTTTGCGGCCCCTGGCCTCCAGGCCGCTTTGCGGTCACACGCTGCGTCAGATTCACTAATGAACGACTGGGGTTGCCTCACCCACTGGCCGGAACGCGAGGCCTTCCCCGGCAACATAAATTTGCAATGTTGCTGGCCTCTGAATTCCCCCCTGGATCAACGATTCGCTCAGCGGGTCTTCCACATATTTCTGCAACGCCCGCCGCAACGGTCGCGCTCCGTAACTCCGGTCCGCGCACGTTTTCTCGAGGATCCACTGGCGTGCTTCGGGCGACAACACCACTTGTACCTGCCGGTGAATCAGCGTGTCGTTCAGCTGTCCCACCAACAGATCGATAATGCGCAACAGATCCTCGTCGCCCAAAGGATTGAACAGGATGATATCGTCCAACCGGTTCAAAAACTCCGGATTGAACGCCCGCTTCACTTCCCCCAAAACCAGGTCTTCCATGCTCCTCAGGCTGGCTTCATCAAGGCCCGCCTGGAAGCCGATCGTGGTGCGCTTCTGCAAATGCCGCGCACCGATGTTGGAAGTCATGATGATGATGGTGTTGCGGAAATCGACCGTATTGCCTAAACCATCCGTCAGCTGCCCGTCCTCGAACACTTGCAACAATATGTTAAAGAGGTCAGGATGCGCCTTCTCGATTTCGTCCAATAATATAACCGAATATGGCGTCCGGCGCACGCGTTCGGTCAACTGCCCGCCCTCCTCATACCCTACGTAGCCCGGAGGGGCCCCAATCAGCTTCGATACCGAGTGCTTCTCCATGAATTCGGACATATCGAAGCGGATCAGCGACTTCTCGCTGCCGAACAAAAATTCCGCCAGCCGCCGCGCCACTTCCGTTTTTCCTACGCCCGTCGGGCCCAGGAAGAAGAAGCAGCCCACCGGCCGCAGCGGCGATTTCAAGCCTGCGCGGCTCCGCCGGATGGCCCGGGCCAGCGCGGTAATCGCTTTGTCCTGGCTGATAACGCGCTTGTGCAGTTCGGGTTCGATGCGCAGCAACTTCTGTTGTTCGTCTTCCTTGATTGACGTCACCGCCACGCCCGTCCACCGCGACACCACTTCCTCGATGTCCTCGCGGGTCACGATGCCCGTCGACGCGTCGTCCAGCTTGTACCGCTCGCGCAGCACCCGCAGGTTCTCTTTTTCCTTGCGCTCCTCTTCGGAGTAGAACCGCGCCTTCTCGAATTCGTGCGCCGCGATTGCCGATTCCATCCGGTGCGTGATGAACTTCACCCGCTTCTGCACTTCGCTCACTTCTTCCGGAACCGAGGCCTGCCGCAGCTTCACCCGCGCGCCCGCTTCGTCAATTAAGTCGATGGCCTTGTCTGGCAAGAAGCGGTCGGGAATATAGCGGTTGGACAGATACACGGAATAGCGCAGGGCTTCGTCCGTGTAGCTCACCGCATGGAACTTCTCATACCGTTCGCGAACGCCATTGATCACCTGCACCGCTTCGTCTTCCGTCGGCGCCGGCACTTTCACCGCCTGGAATCGCCGTTCCAGCGAGCGGTCCTTCTCCACCGATTTCCGGTATTCGCTCGGGGTGGTCGCGCCGATGCACTGAATCTCGCCGCGCGATAGCGCCGGCTTCAGGATGTTCGCGGCGTCCAACGATCCTTCCGCCGATCCTGCCCCTACCAGCGTATGCAACTCGTCGATGAACACGATGGAGTTCTGGCTCTCCATCAGTTCCTTCATGATCGTCTTTAATCTCTCTTCGAATTGGCCTCGGTACTTCGTGCCTGCCACGATCAAGGACAGATCCAGCGACAAGATGCGCTTGTCCGCCAAAAACGACGGCACGTCTCCATCGCTGATTCGCTGCGCCAATCCTTCTACAATCGCGGTTTTCCCAACGCCCGGTTCGCCGATCAGCACCGGATTATTCTTCGTCCTCCGGCACAGAATCTGGATGACCCGCTCCACTTCTCCTTCGCGTCCCACCAACGGGTCCAAGCTGCCTTCGGCCGCCGCTTGGGTCAGGTCCCGGCTGAATTCCGCCAGAAGCGAGGTCTCCTTCGGCCGCGCCGCGGTGCTCTTCTCTCCAGTCGTCCGCGACAGTTCTTCGCGCAACGCCGACAGCCGCAGCCCTCGCTCCATCAGAATCTCGGCCCCAAAGCACTTCTCTTCCCGCAGGATTCCCAGCAGCAGGTGTTCCGTGCCCACGTGCTTGTGCCCGAGCCGCTCGGCCTCTTCCGCAGCGCTGTTCAGGATGCGCTTGCACTCCGCGCTCAGCGGCACTTCCACGGACGTGGAAATGCGCTCGCGTATGGTGATGCGCGCTTCAATCTCTTTTCGGATGGACTCGATGGAACCCTGCTGCCGCAGGAACCGGTTTGCTAGGGCCTTGTCCTCCCGCATCAATCCGAGCAAGAGGTGCTCGGTCTCGATGTACGGGCTTCCGTACTGGCTGGCCTCATACCTGGCAAAGAAAATGACTCGCCGCGCTTTTTCTGTGTATCGTTCGAACACGTTAGCTCGCTTCTCCCCCTGGGGTCCCTTCCGCAGCGCTTTTCGCACTGCGGACTTGCAGAACACCGTGCTCGAGCCCCACGATCCGGTCGCAACGTTCCGCCAGCGCCAGGTTGTGCGTCGCGATCAGCGACGTCAGGCGATGCGTGCGGTGCAACCGGTGCAACAACTCAAACACAGCCCAAGCATTCTGCTCGTCTAGATCTCCGGTCGGTTCATCAGCCAGTAGCACCCGCGGCCCCGTGATTAGCGCCCGCGCAATCGCTACTCGCTGCTGTTCTCCGCCCGAAAGTTCTCCGGCGCGGTGCTCGGCCCGGTCTTCCAGGCCCACTTCCTTCAGCCACTCGCGCGCCTCTCTAAGCGCTTTTGCCTGTGGCTCTCCGCGCACTAGGAGCGGCATCGCTACATTCTCTGCTGCCGTAAAATCCGGCAACAACTGGTGCCGCTGCCAGAGAAACCCCACGGCGCGATTGCGATATTCTGCCAGCGCCGCGTCTTGCTTCATTTCTATCGCTCTATTTTCAAAGTATACGTTACCGCTTGTTGGAGTGTCTAGCGCACCCAGCAAATGCAGCAAAGTGCTCTTTCCTGCGCCCGACGGAGCCACCACGGCCACCATCTCTCCCCGACTCAATTTCAAATTCACATCCGCCAATACTTCCAGATTCTTCTCTCGCGCTCCGTAGGTTTTCTTCAACCCTCGCGCCTCCAGGATCGCTTCTTCGGTTTGGTCGGTGCTATCCATTCCTGTTCAGCCTCGCGATCCTGCCTCCGTACTTCGTTTTCGCTCTTTCTCGCCACCTTACCTGAGAACCGGCCTTTTTTTTTCAACAGCCGCGAAATTTTCTTGTCGCCGTCTAATGGTTAGATGCGCCGCCCTTGCTTTTCAGCCCCAACCGCACGGTTTGCAGCCGCCTGCGTGTTCTAACCCAGATTTTTCCCTTTTCCACACCCCGTCTGCCTAGCTCTTCCGGATCTCCGAATGTCGCAATCTGGTACGCCTATAACTCCCTTTCTTTCACTAGCTTGCACATCTTATCTTGGGATTTACAAACAGGCTGGCTCCGTGTCTCCCAAGTCTAGCTCACGGCTGCTCTCCTTAGGAGCAACTTGGACTCCAAACACCCCTTCCCCTAAACCCTTCACATCTTCGGATTTTTTGCCTTATTCGAATCGGAGGATTTCCACGGGCAGTAACCGCGCCGCCTCTCGCGCCGGTATTACCGTAGCCAGAATTGCGATCCCCATCGCCGCCGCCGCGATCCACAATCCATCGAAGAAGCTTGGGTGGAACGGTACATACGGCACCGCGTACACTTGCGGATCCAGTGGAATCAAATGGTAGGTCCCCGCAATCCAGCTGAACGCGTATCCCACGGTCAGTCCAATCAATGTTCCGGTCGCACCAATGGCAATTCCCAGCAGCAAGAAAATTCGGCGCACTTGTTCGCGTCGCGTTCCCACCGACAGCAACACGGCAATGTCCTTGGCCTTGTCGGTCACCGTCATTGACAGCACCACCAAAATATTCAACCCGGCCACGAACGTAATCAGCCCGATGAATATCGCGGTGACCAATTTTTCCAGCCGCAGCGCCCGGAACAGCGCGCGGTTCTGCTCCATCCACGTGGTGGTAGTGAATCCAGCTCCTGCTTCCCGCTCCACCTGGTTCGCAATTTCGGCCGCTTGCTCTGGCCGCGCCAGCCGGAACTCCAGCACGTTCACCACATCGCCCGTCCCTGCCAGCGACTGTGCTGCGGCCAGCGTTACAAAGCACCAGTTTTCGTCGTAGTCGTAAAACCCGGAGTCGAAGACTCCCGCCACTCGAAATCGCCGGGTGCGCGGAATCAATCCAAACGGCGTCAACCGGCCTTGCGGGCTCGTCAACGTCACATAGTCTCCCGGATGCACTCTCCATTCGCCCGCTAATTCCTTGCCCACCACTAAACCGTCGATCCCATCCGCGTCCGGCGAAAAATCCAGCTGCCCTTCGGATAACTTTTGCAACGCCTCGTCGCTCCGCTTCTCCGGAGTTACATCAATTCCTTTCACCACCACGCCGCGGGCCTCCCCTCCAAAGGACAGCAGCATGGTTTCGTAAATCGCCGGCGTCACCGAATTCACGCCGGGTATCTTTTTCAGCCGGTCCGCCAGTGCCAGGTAATTTGGAATCCCCTCCGAACCCGGACGGGTCAGAGATATATGCGCGGTCACTCCCAACAACCGATCCTGCAACGTCTCTCGAAACCCGCTGTTCATCGCCAAGGCGATCACCAGCGTCGCCACACCCGCGGCCACCCCTAAAATGCTGAACGCTGTCACCAACCGCAGAATCACCGGCCGGTTCGGCGATCTCAAGTACCGCTTCGCCACGAACCATTCAAAGCTCATAGGCTAGGGATTGCTGCATGTACGTTCCTTCATGCCGAAAAAACGAGCCGAAATCCACGTTAGGGGTCGGAGCTTCAGCTCCGACATTTTCGCCTGCTACCGCCGGGCTTTAGCCGCTGAGAAAATGCATTCCCTCTCAAGAAGTTCTTCGATCGCCACGATCTGTGCCGGCTCGTGCTCCTACTTCTTCGCGCTTTCTGGTTTCGCCTCTTCCCCCTTGCCCTCGGGGCGCAACTGCGGGAACAAAATTACGTCGCGAATCGAGTGCGAATCCGTCAGCAACATGGTCAACCGGTCGATGCCAATCCCTTCTCCCGCCGTCGGCGGCATGCCGTGACACAGCGCTCTGACGTAGTCCACATCCAGTTGCTTCGGCACTTCGTCGCCGCCCTGCGCGATCTGTGCCAGAAAGCGTTTTTCCTGCTCTGCCGGGTCATTCAACTCCGAAAATCCATTGGCGATTTCCATCCCTGCAACGTAAATCTCAAATCGTTCCACCAACGAAGGATCTTCCGGCTTTTGCTTCGACAGCGGCGAAATCTCCACCGGAAAATCGTACAAAATGGTCGGCTGCACCAGCTTATCTTCCGCAATCGTTTCGAATAATAAGCCGGTCCACTCGCCGTCCGCCAACTGTCCCTTGGCCGCAGCGTATTCCGCGTGGTTCGCCTTGGCCCACACGTTGTAGCGTTCCGTCGCCCGTTGCGCTCCACCCGGAGCCGCCATTTCCTCCAGCGTCGGCGCGGCCCCCGCTCCTTCTGGCCAATACTTCACAATCGCTTCGCGCATGGTCAGCCGCTGCATCTTTCCGAAATCCAACTCCGTCTCGCCGTACTTCACCATCGTCGAGCCGGTAATATTCTTCGCCACCTGCGCGAATAGCGCTTCATTCAGATCCATCAAATCCCGGTAATTGCTGTACGCCTCATAAAACTCGAGCATGGTGAACTCGGGATTATGTTGTGTGCTGATTCCCTCGTTCCGGAAATTCCGGTTGATTTCATATACACGATCGAATCCGCCCACCGTCAGCCGCTTTAAATACAGTTCTGGTGCAATGCGTAAATACAAATCCACATCCAGTGTATTGTGATGAGTCACAAACGGCCGCGCCGTGGCTCCCCCCGCGATCGGGTGCATCATCGGCGTTTCCACTTCCATATATCCGCGGCTGTCGAAGAACTGGCGCAACTCCCGGATGATCCGCGCCCGCGTCCGAAACACTTCCCGCGATTTCTCCGTCGCTATCAAATCCAAATATCTTTGCCGGTAGCGCAGTTCCACGTCCGCCAGCCCGTGCCACTTTTCCGGCAACGGCAGCAGCGCCTTGCTCAGGAAAAACAGCTCCTCCACCCACACCGACAGTTCTCCGGTCTTCGTCCGGAACATGTGTCCGCGTACACCGACGTGATCCCCTAGATCCAAGAGGTGGAATAACTGGAAGCCCCTGTCTCCTACTACGTCTTTTCTTACGTAAATTTGGATCCGCCCTCCACCTCCTTGCAGATGAGCAAACCCCGCTTTCCCCATCAGGCGATACGAGACAATCCGCCCCGCCACCCGCGTCTCCTTCTTCTCCGCTTCTAATTCCGGAGCAGTTCGCTCCGCATACTTCTTCGCCAGTTCCGCCGGCGTCTCCGTCCAGCGAAATTCCCGCGGAAATGCTTCATATCCCAGAGCTTGAATCTCTTCGAGTTTCTTTTGCCGCTGCTGAAACTGATCTTGAGGCTCAAATTGCAAGAGGGCTGTAATCCTTTCTCAATCTACGTTCACGAGTATAAAGGCCAGTTTAGCGGCAGAGCAAGGAACCTGGCGTGTGGGCGAAAATAGTCGAAAAATCGGCTGTTTCCATTTTGGGAATTATCCCCTCCACGAATATTTTCTGGCCTTTTTGCATTAATTTCTATTCATCCATTTTTCGAAACTTGTTATACTTGCTTTTAACCTCGGAGGTTCTCTGTGCGGCCCCGCCCGGTAACTTTGCAACATGATTCTGTATCTCAAGACTGGCGGGTTCCTCTAAAGGGCGAAAAATCTCAAGCGTATTTGCACTGCGTGCGCCGCCTCGAAATTGCTTACTCGATGTTCAGTGTGAATCTCGACGAAGCTTTCGGTATGCGCCGCCATGGCCGCCATTCCAAAGCCCATCAACTTCTCTCCGTTGCTCCCGATTTGTGTAAGAGGCTCTCGTATCCACTGGTCTCTTTGCTCCGCTCCATGATGGAGCATGCTAAACATTTTGGTGTCACGCCCAACATCGTCCCTCTGGATGTGCAGAATTTTCAGCATGCCCGCAGCCAGCGCGTCGCTCTCTGCAATGACCTGTTCAGCCGCGTGCTCCTTACTCGAAAATCCCAATTTTCATACAAAATCTCCGCGCTCGCCGACCTAGTCGACGAACTCGACTCCAGCTTCGCTTCCGCTGCCGAGGAACTTGCCGCGGGGGATTCCATGACCCCGGATCGCGGGTGGGATTTATTGGACGCCGTTCATTACGACCTGAATACCTGCCTCCGCGAGACCGTTGTGCTCTTTAAGTCCTTTCTTCACGCTCTTCCTGATCAGCAATTATCCGGTTTTCAGGCGGCTCTCCAGGAATGCCAGGCTCATTGCCCCTCCCTCGCCGCCCGGGGTCGCCATCTTGCCCATAGACGGATGGCGTTCCTAAAGGGACAATAACTAAATCCCTGCGGATGTGCCCGGGGCGGATGCAACCTATTAAAGGTTCCCTCCTTCTATAGGGGCATATGTGCTCCTCCACGTCCGTTCTCGGGACAACTGTAAAGGGGACTCGGCGCATCGGATTTTCTAGTGGCGCCGCTATTGGACTGTTGGCCCGACCAAGACCAACCGAGCCGGTTGCGTGGACGGAAGCGGAGGCCATCCGCCGCTCTCAAGCGGGGGATCCCGCTGCTTTTGACTTTCTCTATCATCTGCATAGCCGCCGCGTCTACGCCCTGTGCCTGCGCATGGTCAACAATCCCGCGGATGCGGAAGACCTCATGCAGGAGGCTTTTCTCCAGCTCTTCCGCAAGATCGGTACTTTCCGCGGCGAGTCGGCCTTCTCCACTTGGCTGCATCGTATGACCGTTAACGTCGTGCTCATGCGCCTGCGCAAGAAATCGCTTCCCACCGATTCCTTGGAGGAAACCTTGGATCCCGATGCGGAGAGCAGCAGTCCAAAACGCGACGTGGGCGCCCCGGACCTTCGCCTGTCGGGAGCTGTTGACCGGGTTAATCTCGAGCGCTCCATCGAGCAACTCCCTCCCGGCTATCGCGCCGTGTTCGTGCTCCACGACGTCCAGGGCTATGAGCACAACGAGATTGCGGACATCATGGGATGTTCCGTAGGAAATTCGAAGTCGCAGTTGCACAAGGCGCGCACTCGCCTGCGCGAGCTTCTTCAGGAACAAATCCGCGATCAAGCCCGCCAGGAAAGACAGTCGGCAAAAGCTCAGTCAGGTTCCAAGGAATGAGCTAGAATGAAGCTAACGTTTACGTCGAGGCTGTCGAGGTTTGCAACACGCGCACCTTTTCTGATTTTTGCGGGAAGCGCCAGTTCGTTTTGCTCCCCGCGGAGTCTTTGGTATGCAGTGTAAAGAACTCGAAGCCGTTCTGGCCTCTGAAGGCCTGAGCCCTCTACCTCCCGAGGCTCGCGAACATCTTTCTGGTTGTACCAGTTGCCAGGATTTGCTCGCGGACCTTTCCACCATCGTGGTCGCCGCAAAGCGTATCCCCGCCGAAGTGGCTCCGCCCGATCGCATTTGGATTTCCCTTCGCGCCCAATTGGAAGCGGAAGGCATCATCCGCGATGTTCCAACTGGCGCTGTCGCGCTGCCGTCTCCCTGGTGGCAAAGCTTCGCTGCCTTTTTCCAGCCGCGCGCTCTGGCTACCGCGGCCGCCGCGCTGTTCTTGCTCGTTGGAAGTGTTTACGTCCTAGAGCATCGCAACACCCGCACGGCTCCGCCGCCTATAGTACAAGCACCTCCGTCCACTCAGGCGCAAACCGACCAGACTCCGCCGCCGGCTCAAAGCACCTCGAAAGCCGTTTCTCAAGGGTCCACTCTCTCTGCGTCCAACACTTCGTCGAACAAATCGTCCTCCGCTCGGCACAGCGCTCCATCTCATCCGGCCATTGCTGCTCCCGATAGTGGCCTGCGGCCTTCGCCTTCGGAAAACGCCTACCTCGGCGATAGTCGCGCGCTCTTGGCGGACGTGCAGGACTCCCTGCCGCGCAACGCGCTTGCCGACAACCCCGCCGTCGACGCTTCTTTGCGCCAAAATTTGCGCACTATTAACGAATTTATTGCGGAATGTGAATCCCGCTTGAAGCAGAATCCTCAGGACCAGTTGACTCGCGAGTATCTCAACATGGCCTACCAGCAGAAAGCGGAACTTCTCAACGCGATGATGGACTCCGGAAGGAGCGAACACTAATGTTGCCCCAGCAAAATTTACTTCGTGGCGCCATCTTTTTCGTCCTGGGCGCGGGACTGTTCCTGTGCACCGACGTCGTTCGCGCCACTACCGAACAACAGGAAGAACACCATTTCACCGTCAAAGATCACCCGGTGGTCATCATCAACAATATCGTCAACGGCCGCATCGAAGTTCATTCCTGGAAGAATTCCGAGGTGGTGGTCACCACCACCACCGTTCCCGGCAAAGTCGCTATTGACTCCGAACAAGTCGGCGATCGCATCGACATCAACGCCACTTCCCTGGTCACTGCCGCCGCTGGTCCTCATGACGTCGAAGCCAATTTTCAATTAGTGGTCCCGGAACAAACCGAATTGCAACTGCGCACCCAGACGGGCGTCATTCTCGTCGAGCAAGTCAATGGCGACATGAAGCTGCAAAGCGTCGCCGGCGATGTCCATCTAAAAGAAGTTTCCGGCTACATCATCGTCAAAACCACCAGCGGCAGTCTGGTCTGCACCTTGTGCTCCGGCAAGCTGGACTACAACTCCATCAGCGGTGGCGCTCAAATCCTTCAGCCTTCCCTGTCCAATCTCAACGTCATGACTACCACCGGCAACATTCTTTATGACGGCGATTTTGTCCGCACCGGCCTGTACACCATGAACAGCGGCCGTGGCCTCGTCGAAGTCCGTTTCTCCGGCACCGATTCCTTTGACCTCAACGCCCAAACCTACCGCGGCACCGTCGACAATCAGGCCGTCGATTTCCTGAAACCCGACGTCCACGGTGGCAAGCATCATGCCGCGCAATCCAAGTTTAGTCACAGCCTGATCGGAACCGTTGGCCAGGGCTACGCGAAAGTCGAACTCTCCTCCTACAGTGGTACAATTCGGATTCTGAAGCGCGATTAGGCGCTCTCCGAAATCGTGAATCCGAATTTAATCGGCCGCTCTCTTTCTCCCAAACCTTCCCTCGTTTGCCTCGCCGGCTTTATGGGCTCGGGCAAAAGCACGGTTGGCGCTCGTCTCGCTCGCCAACTGGGCTGGCGCTTTATTGATCTCGATGAGCGCATCGAGGCCGCCGCCGGCATCACCATTCCCGAGTTTTTCGAACGCCACGGCGAGCCGGCCTTCCGCCAACTCGAGGCCGACCAGCTTCGCGCTGCTCTCGGTCGCGCCGTCGAGTTTCATGAATCCACCATTCTCGCTCTCGGTGGCGGCACCTACGCGCAACCCGGCGCTCCCGAATTTCTTCGCAACTCTGGCATTCCCGTCATTTGGCTGGACACTCCCATTGAGGTTCTGCTGGCGCGCTGTATGACCATGACCGGTCGCCCGCTGTTCCGCGATGAAGCCAGTTTCCGCGCGCTCCACGCCCAACGGCTTCCGTCCTACCAACTCGCCGATTTTCGCGTCGACGGCTCCGGTGACGCCGCTTCCGTTGTCGCCGAGATTCTGCGCCGCGGCATCGTCGGCGTTCCGAACGCGGAAGATCCCCCGCTGACCGTCGACCACCCGCGCGCCTGAGCCCATTGCTATTTACGCCACATTCCGCCCCAGACTCTTCGGCGACCCGCCGCTCCACGCCACATAATGTTCCCGGGCTTACGCTTCAAGAAATGGCTTCGCGCATGAACTCAAGACAGAAATTCTTTTTTGCTGTAACGATTCTTCTCGCTCTGGCCGGCAGTCTGCTCGCCCGCGCCGACCAGAAACGGGCCTCCGTCTTCGTCAACGACAAAGGCAAATTCAAACTGCTGGTCGACAACAACCAGATTGGCCAGGAAGAATTCGACATTTTCTCCAGCGGGGGCAATTGGGTCGCCAAGGCCACCACGCATCTCAACCCGCCGGGTTCTCCGGCCGCCACCGTCACCGGCAATCTCATCCTGCAACCCGATGGCGCTCCGCTCTCCTACGATTGGAGCTCCGAGGGCGACAAGAAGAGCAGTGCCCATATTGCTTTTGGCAACAACGTCGCCAAAATGACCGTCCAGCTCAACAACGCTCACCCCTTTGAGCAGGACCTCACCTTCACCACTCCGCTCATCGTCGTCCTCGACAACAACCTCTACTACCAATATGCCGTTTTAGCTCGCGTCTATGATTGGTCGAAGCGCGGCACTCAAGACTTTTCCGTCCTTATCCCTCAGGAATTACTTCCCGGCACCATCACTGTCGATTGGGCCGGTGCGCTTAGCGCCGAAGGCAAATCCTACGAAGGCCTGAAAGTCGCCACCAACGATCTCCAGGTCCTCCTCTATCTCGACAACAACCACCGCCTCATGCGCATCGAAGTCCCCGCCGCAAAAGCCGCCATCGTCCGCGAATAACGCACCCGTTTGCCATCCCCGGATCTGTCTTCAGGCTCACTGGTCCTTCGGCTTCTGAATATTCTGTTCGGTGTCCACCGAGAACACTTTGAAGTCACTGAACGTGTGATACAGAATCAGCCGCTTGTCCGCAATTTCCCAGTACGCCTCAATCCGCTCCGGCAACCACAATTCCAATTTCTTCGACTGGATCTGCACCGGAGCGTAATCGATGGACGTCGCCCCACTCTGAATGTTGATCGACGGAATCGCTTCCATCGTGTTCGTTTCCAAATGAATGATTTGCCCCCTGTCCATGGCAATCCATGCCCGCCCCGCCAGCTTCGCGAAATACGTTCCCTTGATCACCCGAAACTGCAACGTGCGCGCCGGCTTGTCCTCACGCTGCCGGAAGTGCATCACCCACGCCAACTGGCCTTGCCACTTATCCAGTCCTTCGCACTTTATCTGGTAATCCGTCTGCATCGACGGCAAAAAAATCAATGGCAGCGCCACTTCTCCAGTGTCCTGCCCGCTTGCCGGAAACGCGTGCCCGCCCCTTGCGGGATTCCGATACTCGCGGCTCACCCGTCCTGCGCCTACTTTTTCAAACGCGAACACATAATCAAACACGCTGGAGTCCCCTTCTTCCGGCACCCCGTCCCTATCCAATCTCTGGTAATCGATGCGCTCTTCGGCGGTAAAATTCTCCAGATTCGTCGTCAACTCCACAGCGCGGGCGCCTGCTTGCTGGAGCACCTTGCCCTCGTCGCACGGAGGAATCGATTGTACCGAAGCCAGCGGGGTTTCGACGTTCGGTGGCGCCCACCGCAAGTCCTTGTGTTTTCCGGTATCGCCCTTTTGCCCGGCCGCTATGCACACACCCGCACTCAGAAACCCGCCACACAACAAAATCGCAGTGATGCGCCCTCTCATTTCATGCCCTTCTCACTATTTGCCCTTGGCCAACCGAGTCTACACCCCGCCGGGCCCTCTCTCATCGTTGAAGGAAGCCCAAGGCCCGTAGACACAAAAACGGCGCCCCGATTTCGCCCGAAACCGAAGCGCCGCTTTTGTAATTCACCACTCTCGGAGGAGAAACCTTCTTAGCGCGCCAATGGCCGCTGGAATACCGGCATCCCTGGGCGCCGCAGCGGATAGCCCTGCGGTTGACCATGGGCTGGCGCGGGCATCAACCCATTCGAATGGCTGGCGTGTCCAATGTGCCCGAGCTGGCCATTTCCATTCGACGGCGCGGGCTGCGGCAGCCGTGCCGGATTACCGATAGGGCGCAGATTGATCGGGGCCGCGTTCACGTGATCGCTAATCGCCTGCAAGCGCTTCAGAATCGACTGCCATTGTTCCCAGTCCAACTGCCGCAGAAACGGTCGCAATCCCTGAATGAACGGATCTTCCAGCAGCGCCTCGCCGTCCGATTCCGGAATGAAGAAGCGGTTCAAGCCCACGTTCAGCGCTTCGGAGATTTTCTCCAGCGTGCCGAGGCTCGGCGTCATCTGCCCGCTCTCGATGCGCGACAGATACGACCGGCTCACCTTCGAGCGCGATTGCAGCTGGCTCTGCGTCATCCCGCGCGACTCCCGCAGCTGGCGAATCCGTTGACCGATATTCTCCACGGTCTCCTGATTCGCAAACTTGCTGGTCACCACTTCCGGCGCCACCTGCTCCTGCGGCGCTTCCTGCGGGATCAAATAATCCATCCGCTGGGGCAATGCTCGTACGCAGCGTCGGCAGTTGCCGGTCTTCGTCCGATATTGGACCAGTCCGCAGGTCTTGCAGCGTATGACTTCCCGATCCATCTCCAACGTGTTCATCATGGTCTCTTTTTCCATAGGTGCAGACACCGGAACTCCTCGCTGACTGTTGTGTTTTTCCGGCGTGCGGATAGGAAGGAACGTCGGAACGTTCTTCGGGGGAAGGCAGTTACTGGCGCGAGTGGAGTGTCCCTCAATCCCGCGTTTGCTGTCAAGAGTATTTTTGCGTTTCTTCTGTGGGAATCAGCCGAAATCGCCCCTGTTTACGCCGGTTTTTCGCCTGTCCTTCCGGACGGCCTCGCGCCCTTTCTTCAGCCACTGGTAGTTTTCCACGCGCTCGCATCTACCTATTGTGTTTTCCTTTTCCCATGACCCGAGTCCCATTTCGGCACGAATTCGCCTCAGCGCTTCCTCTTTGGAGTGCGGGAGCCCAGCTCCCGCCGGTGCCACAACCAAATCCTCGCCAAATCTCGCTCAGCGGCAGCCTGGCTGCCGCCATCTACAAACCGACCCCACGGAACTCCTTCACTTCCTCCGCCACTTCCGCTTTTCTCTCGACCGCTCGCCACTCGTCACGATTCCCTCGCCACTGCCGTACAATATCTCCATGCCGACGCGCGACGACGCCTGGACTCTCCTCTGCCAATACACGCCATCCGAATCCCTTCGCAAACACATGCTTGCCGTCGAAGCCTGTGTCCGCGCGTATGCCAGCAAATTCGGCGCCGACGAACACCTCTGGAGCCTCACCGCGCTGCTCCACGATTTCGACTACGAGCGCTGGCCCAACAATGACCATTCCCCCGACCGCGAGCATCCCTCCGAAGGCGCGAAAATCCTCCGCGAACAGGGTTATCCCGCCGAACTCGTCCGCGCCATCCTTTCTCACGCGGATTACACCGGGGTCGCCCGCGAATCCCAACTCGAACACACCCTCTTCGCCTGCGACGAACTCGCCGGGTTTCTCACCGCCTGCACCTACGTGCGTCCCTCCAAAAGCATCCTGGATCTGGAAGTCAGCTCCGTCAAAAAGCGCATGAAAGACAAAGCCTTCGCCCGCGCGGTCAGCCGCGAAGACATGCTCAAGGGCGCCCAGGAACTAGGACTGCCTCTCGACGAGCACATCGCCTTCTGCATCGCCGCCATGCGCGAACAAGCCGACGCCCTAGGCCTCCGCGGCTCCCTCTAGCCCCTGGAGTGCGGGAGCCCAGCTCCCGCCGTCGCACGTACCACTTCCCCACCCCAATCGATCAGCGGCAGCCCAGTTGCCGCCAGCAACCACCGGTAGCGATCTACTTACGCCCCTCTGGCAGTGCCCGAACTTCAGATCGCCACTCACCTTTTACAACCTTTACATTCGCCCTGCGCCCGCGGGTGTACAATGCCTTCCCACCGGGGACCCTTCCTCCCCAGGTCAACGCAATCATAGTTAAGGAGGACGTATGTCTGCACCACAACCAGCGCAGCCCGCTCTCTCTTCCGAGTCAGCCATGGGTATGCGCGAGTCCGCTCTGCGCGGTCTCAGCAACGAAATGGAACTCACCAAGAAGGTCATCGGCGCCATTCCCGAAGACAAGAAAGACTATCGGCCCGATCCCAAAGCGCGCACCGCTTGGGAACTCGCCTGGCATCTCGCGTCGTGCGACGTGCAGATGACCGACGAAATCGCCGACCAGAAATTCGAAATGGAGCCGCGCTTCAAGGAACCCAATACCGTGGCCGCGCTGGTCGAGTGGTACGACGCCAACTTCAAGCGCGCCATCAATCGCGTTCACGCCATGACGCCGGAGCAGCTTTGTACCCCGGTGAATTTTTATGGCGCGTTCAATTTCCCCGCGGTCATGTATCTGCCCTTCGTGAACAACCACTCCATTCATCATCGCGGGCAGTTGTCGGTGTATTTGCGGCCGATGGGTTCCAAGGTTCCCGCCATTTATGGCGGCAGCGCCGACGAACCGTGGCAGGGATGATGAGCAGCAATCAGCAATCAGCAATCAGCGATCAGTAATCGGTAATCAGTAATCAGTAATCGGTAATCGGTAATCAGTCGGCAGCCACCAGCCATTAGCCATCAGCGAAAGAGGCCGCTCGCCATGAGCGGCCTCTTTCTTTTTTCGCGATTCCGATTCTGTCATTCCAAACGTCAGGGCACGGCTTCAGAGTCTGTGTCGCAATCCATGTTTTCGTCAGGGCACGGCTTCAGCCGTGCCGCCTTGGCGCTTCCCAGCACTGCGGCTTCAGACGCTGAGGTTCCTGGTCTCTGGTCTCTGGTCTCTGGTCTCTGGTCTCTGGTCTCTGGTCTCTGATCCCCGGTCACCGCCTACTGCTTACTTCTTCCTAGCCCCAGCCTTCTTGATCAGCGCGGTGGCTTTTGTAGCGTCGGCTTCATTCTCGAAGCCGATCACGGCGGAATATTTGCGGCCGACCACCTGCGCCACCAGAAAATCCAGGTTCACGCCGGCTTCCGCAATCGCTTGGGAAATGTTGTGTCCCAATCCCGGCCGGTTATCGCCCTCGACCAGCAGCACGGGAATTGGCGACGCGACTAGCCCGGCCCCTTGCGCCGCCTGCGTCGTCTTCTTATTGCCGATGGGATACAACTCCACCGCCGCTTTCGTGTGCTCGTTCGGGATGCGATAGCCCATCACAATTTGCAGATCCGCTCCGGCTTTCGCCAGCGGTTCCAAAGTCGCGGCCAAGGTTCCCGACCGGTTTTCCAATTCTTTTCGCCACAACGTGATGCGTTTCACAGTCACTGGCATTGCACGCCTCCGATGATTCCATAGGGCCCGATGGATGGCATCGTAACTCCGCGTTCCGCGGCGTTCAACCAGCAACGAGCGGGTGTTGGCGATACGGGCGGAGTCCCTCAGGGGCGGAAGCCCTGTGCGCGTCGAAGTGTGTGGCGGCACGGTTGAAACCGTACCCTGACGAAAAGCAAGAGCACAGGCAGGAGTGCCTGTGCCACATGGCCATTTGCGAACCAGGCTAGCTAGTCGCGGATGGCCATGGGGAGATCATTGATGAGGGTCCGCACGCGTGTGGGTTTGCTTTTCTCGATGAAGGTGGCGGTGCGCTGGCCGTTCAATATGGTTTGCGCGATGTAGCAGAGCGTGCCCGCTTCCTTGGCGGAAATGCGCCGGTGTACGAGCGAATCGAAAATCTTGCCCATGACGCGATTGACCTGCTCCGGCGAGGAAAAGTCTCCCGCCAGCTGGGCAATTTCGTCGGCGAGGGCGGAGTCGCATGGAGAAGCAGGAGTTTCGGATTCAGGAGATTTGGTGGCGCCGGATGATGGCGCCTTCTTCTGTTGCTCGTTGAAGGCGAGGGTCTGGTGGAGGTGGGAGTCGCAGAGGTACGGATGGATCTGGCTGGCGTACTTGCGGCAGCGGGGGCCGCTGGGGTAGCGGTACATGCAGCGTCCATCGCCGGGAGGGAGCGGGATGTGGTCGGGGTAGGTTTCCGCGGGAGTCGGGGTGGGAACAAATGGCTCATCAGACAGCTTCGATTTTGGATTCATTTTTGAACCTGACCTGTTTGTAAGTTCGATACTCCCCCTCCCCTGGGTAAAAAATTAAAAACGCGAGAAAGAAAGGAGTTAGCGGGGAAATTTTTAAAAAATTTTAAAAACAGTGGCGAGTGGCGAGCAAAGGCAATGCGAAAACCGTGGCCCTTCCTTGGTCAGGGCAAGCCCTTCGGAGCACCGGGCGACCGAGGGGTTAGGCCTGAGATTGTGTAGGGGCCGAACTTTAGCCTGCCCGGACGCAGGAAGGGATCGGCCTGACGAACGGAGGAATTGGCCCCATCGGGGAGTGTCCATCGACGCTCCGGAGAAGGCCGCGGCTCCACGGAGTTTACGACAAGCAGACGCAGCTAGTAATCGACGCATCATCATCCGCGCTTTTTCGAAGCGCACGCAGTGATGATAACTGAATGGCCAGATAACGGATACGGTACGGAAGGGCAAAAGAGGGACAGGCGGTCGTGGTCGGCGGTCAGTGGTTAGGAGTGGTCGGTTTCGCTATGAGTTCATGTGAAAAATCCTTATTTCTTCACTCTCTGTTCCGCCACTCGAGGACGATCGTTCTGAATTTCTCTGCAACGGATGCGGAGTGTACCCGACGGATGAGTTCCAGTTGTTCGTCCGAGAGCTCCAGATGGCGGGCTCGGCATTTCGGCATAACCCAAAATATAGATAAAAAGGAAATCACTAAGAGAATCGCTGCGACATATACGAACTCAATTAGCCGTGTGGCCATCGCGATATCGGAATAAACGAAAACCGCCGACAAACCGCAGATAACAAACACGTCGAATGAAGTTGAATAGACTATGCCATTGGAGTAGAAATGCTGCTTTTGAGCCTGTAATTTGGGGTCTTCATCCACGGTCTCCCAGAAGACACCGGCGAGTTTCTTGTATATCTCCCGTTCCAAGAGCCGATGTTTCTCTGCTTCGGTAACTGCAAGGTCTTTAGGAACTAGTTCCAAGATTGCTCTTCGAATTTGTGTTCGGACGTGCATTTCCATCTCTTCATCCCATAAGGCGCCGCGCACGTTTAGTCCCACGTAAAAGAAGCCCAGGGGTGCGGCAATTACCGTGACAAGCGTGTCGTAATACCACTTGAATTCCTCGCCATTCTTGGCCTTGACGAGAACCCATGGGATTGCGCAGGCTGCAAATATGAAGATAGGTATCCGTTTTCTCCACCAATCCAGTTCATGGAGGAGCATCGCGACTCCATTCTTTGCGAATAGCGGCTATTTCGTCCGGACCTATTAGTTCGAGGGCGGACCGTTCTTGCGCCTTAAGTAGCTCCGCTAGGGCGATTCGCCTCCAGGCTAACGTCATTGGACCCAAACCAGGCTGTCCATTTCTTCTTTGCGGCCATCGGTTCTTCTTCTTATTCCGCTCACGTTCGAGCCATAGCCGGAATTCTAGTAGCGGCTCTAGTCGGTGCTCGCCATGCGCAATAAGGTTTCGTAAGGTGACTCCGTTTTTCGCAACGGTGCATGTCCAACACCCGAACCTAGCCTTTCCACATGGTGCGCCTTGGACATCTCGAACCGTCGGACATTCCCCAGATGCCCCTGCATAAAGATTAGCGACCTGTTTGGCTCTCAGCGTACGAGGGCGGTCAATCAGCAGGTTAACGAGCCAAACGTCACCGATTGAGTAATCGACGATCGGCATGAACAGGCGGCGATTGTCTTCACCTCGCTGGTGTTTCCAAAAGCGGTTGTTTGTTTTGTTTTCCGATAAGGTCAGCTGCCGAGTCGCACTTTCGGATTCGCGGACGCCCAGAACTACCGTGGCAGAACCAAGCTTTTGAGCCTCAAGAAACCGAGTCACGGGGTCGATTCTCAAGCGATCCGTACACCAGCGAAATTTGTCCGTTGGTGGGTAGCCACGGCCGATAACCTTCACGAAGAATCGCTCGCTTAAGGGCGGTGACACAATCTTCGTATGAATGGGTAAGTCAAATGCCCTGGCTTCCTTTTCAAGCCCGCGCAGTGCCTTGCGCGCAAGCGCTGCGGCCATCGGTATTTCCACTCCGGTGTCACAATATATGACCGTGACGGGCTTGTGGCGGTTTCGGACTCGAAGAAGGCTCTGAAAAACTAGCTTGACCACCGCTGTTGAGTCTTTACCGCCGCTGTATCCAACGACCCATGGTTCGTAGTCTGCCCTGTACGCCGCGATTATCCGGGGGATCGTGTCGGCCAGCTGGGAGCTATTGGGTAGTCGTCGTAGACACTGAAGCATTTCTCGAGCTGCTGGCTGTGTAGACATAGATTACGGGAGTTATCTCTGTACAATCATACATTGCAACGTATCTAGACGATAAGTTCAGTTTTTACCCCGAACTGAAGAGAGATTCCTCATTTCGCGGACTCCGGTACACGGAGGATGGCTGCAGCGATCTCAGCTTATGGGAGAAGTAACAATCGGGCCTCAGCGGCTGAAGCCGCATGGATTCGGGGCGAGTTGCGGCACGGCTGAAGCCGTGCCCTGACGACCCCAAAAGCGCGGTCCTGCCTGCGGCAGGCAGGCTAAAGGTCGGCTGCTACACAAGACAGAGAGATTCCTCACTTCGTGGACTCCGTTCGGAATGACAGGTTTAGGGTTATGAGCAGCGTGGGGGTGTGGGCGAAGTAGCCTCCGGGGCGGGCGTATCATCCAAATAACAAGGATGAGAAGCTAGGCTTAGGGATGCGGAGGCTAGGTTGAGACGGCGAATCATACGATTTGTGAGCATTGTGCAAGTGCTGATGATCCTGTTTCATTTTTTTGTGTATGAGACTTGGGTGACGTTGTGGGGCGCGCCAGCGGGAGGGAGGTTGGTGGCGCTGCGCGTGGTACTGGCGGTGCTGGCGCTGAGTTTTGTGCCGGCGACGCTGCTGGCGCACCGTTACTTTAATGGGCCGGTGCGGCTGGCGTACCGGCTGGCGAGCTTGTGGTTGGGCGTGTTCAATTTTCTGTTTGTGGCGGCGGTGGCGTGCTGGGTGGCGTATCCGTTGGCGCTGCTGCTCAAGGTGCCGGTGAGCGGGCACACGATTGCCGAAACCTTTTTTGGATTGGCAATTCTGGCGAGCTTGTACGGAATCGTGAACGCGGCGGACATCCGCGTGCGGCGCGTGACCGTGAAGCTGCCGGGGTTGCCAGCGTCATGGAAAGGACGCGTGGCGGCGCTGGTGACGGACACGCACCTGGGCCACGTGAAGGGCTACCGGTTTTTGACGCGGCTGGTGGGGATGCTGCGGCAGTTGAAGGCGGATGTGGTGTTCATCAGCGGGGACCTGTTCGACGGAACGCATGTCGATGCGGGGCGGCTGGTGTCGCCGTGGAAGCAGCTGCGGCCGAAGTTTGGGTCGTACTTCGTGACCGGGAACCACGAGGAGTTTACGGACCCGGGGAAATACTTGGAGGCGATTGAGGGCTCGGGCGTGCGGGTGCTGCGCAGCGAAAAAGTGAACCTGGACGGGCTGCAAGTGGTGGGCATGCAGTATCACGACACCACGGACGAGCAACACTTTGAGAAGGTGCTGAAGAACCAGAACGTCGACCCGGAGCGCGCGAGTGTGTTGCTGGCACACGTTCCGGGGAAGTTGCCGATTGCGGAGAAGCAGGGGATTTCGCTGCAGCTGTCGGGGCACACGCATGGCGGGCAGATGTTCCCGTTTACGTGGTTCACGTGGCGGATTTTTGGGGATTACACCTACGGGCTGAAGAAGTTTCGGGACATGTTCGTGTATACGTCGAGCGGAGCGGGAACGTGGGGACCGCCGATGCGGTTTGGGACGCAGCCGGAGATTGTGCTGATTTGTTTTGAGTAGGAAGAGAGTGATCAGCGATGAGTGATCAGTGATCAGGAACTGCTCTGTGGCTGGAGCTGTGCTTGGGTTTCTGGCTGAGATCCTTCGTCGTGTCCGCCTACGCGCTGCGCGCTACGCCGGACAACCGCTCTTCAGGATGACACGTTGTGTAGAGGGTTCCGTACGGTTCCTGATTCCTGGTCTCTGGTCACCTGAGCTACGAGCCGGCAGTGGCGGCTTGCTCGTTCGCTCCGGCTAGCGGGCGGAGGAGCGAGAGCTGGTCGAAGTACATGACCGATTTGACCATGCGGCCATTGCGAATTTCGCTGACGGAACAGCCGTTGATGCACACGCGGCGTCCAGTGGGAGGATTGCCGTTGAACTCCCCGTTATTGGTGCCGGTGGCGCGCCAGCGAGTGACCACGTGATCGCCCGTGGCGATCATCTGAAGAATCTCGAATTGCAGATCGGGGAAGGCAGTCAGGTAGGTGGCGGTGGTGCGCTTGGCGCCTTCGGGACCGCGAATGGGAGCGGGAAAGGAATCGCACTCGAGAAGGTAGGAATCGTCGTAGAGCTTGGCCAGACGATCGAGGTCGTGGGCGTTGAGGGCATCGTAAAGTTGCTCGACGAGAACGCGATTATCGGCTTCGGACATGGGCTGCTCCTTGTAGGGACACGAGCGGTGAATGGGGCCTGGCTGAGGGGTTGGGGGAGTGTAGACCCGAGCAGGGGTGGGGTCAATGGTTTTGGGGCTGGAGGGGGCTACGATAAGACGCAGGCATTGTGCCCAGACGGGGGCGCTGCCGTGCGGCGCCCCCACGAAGAAAACGGTCCTTCGAGCCTCAGGACAGGCAAGCCGGCACACTCCAAAAAGGTGGCGTTTCGGGCTGCGGAGCACTATAGTGCAGGGCACACTCGGCGCCGGGCTGGAATAGCTAGGGGGCCGGCGGCGTGCCTCAAGGCTTACGGGTGAATAGGTTGGCAGGAGAATGGGCAATGGACCTTCAGACTCAGACACGGCAAGTCGGCGACGTAACGGTAGTGGATTTGCGAGGGCGGATTATCCTCGGGGAAGAAAGCGCATCGGTGCGCGACGCAGTGGCGAATTTATTGGGCGAAGGGCACGTGAAGATTTTGCTGAACATGAGCGGCGTCGACTACATGGACAGCTCCGGGCTGGGCATGCTGGTGAGCAGCGTGGCCAGCGTGCGCAAAGCGGGCGGGGAAATGAAACTGGTGAACCTGTCCGACAAGGTCGACGATTTGATGGAAGTCACGCGGCTGTACACTGTGTTTGATATTGAGGACGACGAACAAAAGGCGCTGGCGTCGTTCGAGCGCACGGCGGCCGCGGGGGCGTGAGAAAAGCAGTGGCTGGTGGCTAGTGATTAGTGGCTAGCGAAGAGGTAACCCAAGACCCACCCTCACAAACCGAGGATGGGGCACCCGCAAACCTCATTCTACAAGGTGTGGCTTATGTCCTGGGACACCACAACTGGCCGCTACACCAACCGGCGCTGGTACATCAACGGGACAGACCTGCCTGGGGCTTGCTAAAATAGTTAGATATGTTGAAGCAAATAGCGGGAACCGACGCTTCTGGGCTGCGCTATGCGCGCAAGAAGACCTTTGGCGTAAAAGTAGGCAACATAATGGTGGGCGGCGGCGCGCCGGTGGTGGTGCAGTCGATGACCAACACGGACACGGCGGACGTGGAGTCGACGCTGCAGCAGACGCTGGAATTGGCGGAAGCGGGCAGCGAGATTGTGCGCTGGACCGTGAATGTGCCGGAAGCGGCGGAAGCGGTGCCGCTGATCAAGAAGCGGCTGCTGGACGCGGGCTGCCATGTGCCGATTATTGGGGACTTCCACTACAACGGGCATGTGCTGTTGACGAAGTATCCGGAATGCGCGAAGGCGCTGGATAAGTACCGCATCAATCCCGGAAACGTGGGCGCGGGACAACGGCGCGACGAGCAGTTCTCTACGATTTGCAAAGTAGCAGTGGACAACAACAAGCCCGTGCGCATTGGAGTGAATGGCGGGTCGCTGAACCAGGAACTGGTGATGAAGAAGATGCAGGAGAATACCGACCAGAACCTGGGCAAAGAGAGCGAAGAAATCATTAATGAGTGCATGGTGCTGTCGGCGCTGGAGTCGACGGAACTGGCGCTGGAAAGCGGGCTGCGGAACGATCAGATCATTATTTCGTGCAAGACTTCGCGGCCACGGGACTTGATTACCGTGTATCGCGATTTGGCAGCGAAGACGAACCAGCCGCTGCACCTCGGATTGACCGAAGCGGGCATGGGCATGAAGGGCATGGTGTGGAGCGCGGCGTCGCTGGGCGTGCTGCTATACGAGGGCATTGGCGATACGATCCGGATTTCGCTGACGCCGAAGCCGGGCGGAGACCGGCGCGAGGAAGTGTATGCGTGTCACGAATTGCTGCAGGCGCTGGGACTGCGGTCGTTTTCGCCCAGCGTGACTGCATGCCCGGGATGCGGGCGGACCACGAGCACCACGTTCCAGGAGTTAGCGGAGCGTACACAGGAATATATTCGCGAGATGATGCCCACGTGGAAGACGCAATATGAAGGTGTGGAAACGATGACGCTGGCGGTGATGGGCTGCATCGTGAATGGTCCGGGGGAATCGAAGGCTGCGAATATCGGAATCAGTTTGCCGGGAACGGGCGAGGCGCCGAGGTGTCCGGTGTACATCGATGGGAAGAAGGATGTGACCCTGGAAGGAACGTACGACGAGTTAGCGGCGGCGTTCCAGAAGCTGGTGGACGATTACGTGGCGACGAAGTTCCCCAAGAGGGCGGTGGAGGTTTCCGGTGCCCGAAGTTAAGCCGGCCGGAATCCGGCGGCGCAATTCGTTGAAGCGAACCGCGCTTTCTTTGCTGATTATTTTGGGCGCATATGCGGGCCTGTGGGGTTATTTCCAGTGGAAGGCGCAGAAGGTGCGGGCGGCAGCCGAGAAGCGGTTGGAGCCATTGTTCAAGGAGAGCGATCAGCTGCAAGAACTAGGCAGCGTGGATTTGGATCCGCGCAGTGTGACCTTGGCGGAGTTGGAGGAAAAATTCCAGCAGCCGGGACGGAAGTTGGCCGGGGCGCAAAACACGACGAAATATGGATGGCTGTGCGGCGGAGATCAGTGCGCGGTTTGGGCGGCGTTTGCGGTGCCGTATGGGCAGGAAGTGGCGTCGACGGCTGCGCCGGTGTTGCTGCTGATGAATTCGCCGTTTCTGCAGGCGCCGCATCATTTGGCGATTGGCGGGATTGCTCTGGGCGAAACCGGAGACGACCTTAAGAAGTTCTGCGAGACGCACGGGTATGGATTGGATAAGGGGAAGAACCGCATCAGCTGGGACAAGGATTGGAGTGCGGTGTGGGCCGAACGGGAAGGCAAAGTCAGTTTGCTGGTGTTCACGAATGATAAGGCGTTGAGAAGCGAAGCGGCTGAGGGTGAAGCGGCGGGGAAGCGGCACGGCAGCTAGGGTGCGCTCAGGGTTGCGGTCCGGCCGAAGATCTTGGAAAGGGAGAAAGCCCATGGAAAGCAGGAAGGTCATGGCGGAGCCCCTCGAAACTCGGGGTGAACTAAAGCTCCGACCCCCGGTGCCAAGCACATTTATGCGCAACGCTGCGGAGTGTTAAGTAGGCAGAGGGAGTGTAAGGTGAAAATTTCGCGGGAAGATGTTTTGCGGGTGGCGGAACTGGCGTACCTCGAGCTGGATGAAGAGGAGCTGGAGAAATACCGCGCGCAGGTAGACGAGATTCTGGAGTATATCGGGAAGCTGAACGAGTTGGATACGACGAACGTGGAGCCCATGGCGCAAGTGTTGACGGACGATCAGACGGCGGACGCAACACTGCGGGAGGATTTGGTGGTGCCGTGCGCGGTGGCGGACGATGTGTTGGCGCACGCGCCAGATGCGGAAGCGCCGTATTTTCTGGTGCCGAAGGTGATTGAGAAGCAGTAGCAGAGCTACTGGAGGTTGTGGCACAGCCACTCTTGGCTGTGCGGTTGGGGCGAAGCAGAAGAGCACAGGCAAGAGTGCCTGTGCCACAAAGCGAAGCAGATGGATATGGGGATGATGAGGACGATTGGGGAAGTTAGGGACGCGATTCGTGGGAAGAAGGCTTCGGCGCGTGAAATTGCGGCGGAATACTTCGAGAGGATTGCCGCGCGGAATGCGGAGTTAAATGCGTATTTGACGCTTTGCGAGGAGCGGGCGTACCGGCAGGCGGATCGCGTGGACGCGGCGGTGGCGGCGGGCAAGACGCTGGGACCGTTGGCGGGAGTGCCCATCGCAGTGAAGGACGTGATCAGCACACGGGGGATTCGGTCCACGTGCGGCTCGAAAATCCTGTCGAACTATATTCCGCCGTACGATGCGACGGCGGTGACGCGACTGGAAGCGGCGGGCGCGGTGATTCTGGGCAAAACGAACTGCGATGAGTTTGCCATGGGCAGCTCAAACGAGAACTCCGCTTACGGAAATGTGCAAAATCCTGCCGCACCGGGTTGCGTACCGGGGGGGTCGAGCGGAGGATCGGCAGCGGCGGTGGCTGCGGATTTGGCGGTGGCTTCGCTGGGGACAGATACGGGTGGATCGATCCGGCAGCCGGGGTCGTTTTGCGGGATACCGGCGATGATGGGGAGCTACGGGCGAGTTTCGCGGTATGGGTTGATTGCCTTTGCTTCGTCGCTGGATCGCATTGGACCGTTTGCGCATACGGTGGCGGACGTGGCGGAAGTGTTGAAGGTGATGGCCGGGCGCGACCCGCAGGATTCCACGTCGACCACTGCGCCAGTGGAGGATTATCCGGCCGCGTTGAACCAGCCAGTGAAAGGGCTGAAGATCGGCATCCCGAAGGAATATTTTGGCTCGGGAATCGATGAGGGCGTGAGGGAAAAGATCTTAGCTGGGATCGAGTTACTGAAAAAGCTGGGATGCGACGTGCGCGAGATTCAATTGCCGCACACGGATTATGCGATCGCGACGTATTACATTATCGCGACGGCGGAGGCCAGCTCGAACCTGGCGCGCTACGACGGTGTGCGCTACGGGCCGCGGGCGCAAGCCGATTCGTTGATTGGGATGTATCGGCAGACACGCGGCGCGGGTTTCGGACCGGAAGTGAAGCGGCGCATTGTGCTGGGCACCTATGTGCTTTCGGCGGGTTACTACGACGCGTATTACCTGAAGGGACAGAAAGTGCGGGCGCTGATTGCCGAGGATTTCCGGAAGGCGTTTGCGCAGGTGGATGTGATCGTGACCCCGACGTCGCCGGTGCCGCCGTTCAAGATGGGAGAGCGAGTGAACGATCCGCTGCAGATGTATCTCGCTGATATTTATACAGTTACGGGATCTCTGGCGGGCTTGCCAGGGATTTCGGTGCCTTGCGGACGGACTGCCGGGAAGTTGCCGGTGGGACTGCAAATCGTGGGACCGGCGTTTGGCGAAGCGCGCGTATTGCAATTGGCCCATGCTTTCGAGCAAGCTGGTGGCGCGGGGCTATAGGTTAGCGACGTTTGCGCGGCGACCCGGAGGCTGACCTTTCAAAGTGAGTAGATAGCGAGGTTGAGATCCTTCGTCGCGAAAAGCGCTCCTCGGGATGACAAATTTGGCTTTGTCGTGAGTATGGGAGTAAGACCTGAGTCCGTGAAGGCGGCCGCAGACAGTGTAGCGGAATAGAAAGCCAGCGAGGTAGGTCTGAAGCTTTCGACTATCCTGGTGAAGCTCGCCGATGCGCAATCGGGATTCTTGCGTGCTGCTGATGGTATCTCCTCCGACAGATTCAACTGGAAACCGAGCGAGAAACAATGGAGCGCCGCGGAAGTGGTGGCGCACGTGGTGATGGTGGAGCGCGGAGTGGTGCGGAGCGCGCAAAGAATCATCGAAAAACCCCCAAAGGACGCGTGGTTTTGGGAGCAGGCGCATTTGCCCTTGTGGTTGGTGGAGACGCGGCTGATCCGGGTGAAGACGCCGCTGGCGCTGGACCCGGCGATGATTGCAAACAAAGAGGAAATGCTGGGAGAGCTGCGAGCCACGCGCGGCTGGACGCTGGAATTTCTAGCAGGAACGCAGAACCGGGACTTGAGTGAGTACGGATGGCCACATGTGTTCCTGGGCAGACTGAATTTGTACGAATGGTTCGAAATGATCGCGGCGCATGAAGTGCGACACACTAAGCAGATCAAGGAAATCGCGGCACGGCTACCAAAAGTGGTAGAAAGTTCGCAAAATCAGTAGTTTTTTTCACGCAGCCCCTGCTAATTGTGACAGATACAAGAAAAACTGTAAGCGCCGGGAAAAAGCGAAAAAACCGCGGAAAAACCGGGAAAAGAAAAAGTACTAGACGAATGGTTTAACAGCTATTCAAACGGAACGACTATTGCAGGGGAAATGGGCGTCTTCTAACCTGCAGCATGCATCCAACACGTTGGAAGGCGAAAGCGGCGGAGATAGAGAGAGGCCCCGTGGTAACAGTGAAGTCGAGTCAGAAAATATTTACGGACGCGGAAGTGGCTAGCCTGACGGGAATCTGCGTGGAGCATCTGCACAATTTCGCACGCAGCCGTCATCTAGGCATGATCGCGCGAGCAGCGGAAGCGGCGGGCGCGCAGGCGGAGCAATGGTTGTTTACATTGTCGGACCTGATGGTGCTCACGACGCTGTTCCCACGCTGTACGCACTAAGCGGTAGGAAGTCGCAAGTTCGCCTCGGGTGTACGTCGATACTCGCCCAGTTTGACACTCCCTAAGGAAGAAATGGCGCGTGGCTCCTTGCGGGAGTAGTGTGTGCGAGCTATGCTGAGGAGCGGACGGCGCGCGAGGAGAATGGGCAGGGCGCGGGCCGAGGAAAGCATGGCTGCAGCGCGCATCACCGGTAGTAATCCCACCTGTTGGTTTCGTTCCCCGTATGCGTGTGTGGTTTTGCTGATGGTGTATCTGTGGCTGCCGTGGACAGCAAAGGGGCAAGGAAGCGCTTCCCCGAGTACTCCTCCCCCAAGCACAGCCGCGCCAGCACCGGCAACGAAAACGGGTTCCGCCGACGTACCGCGCGGCAAACGGCTCATCCTGAAAGACGGAACGTACCAAGTGGTGCGCGAATACCAGCGGAACGGCGACCGGGTGCGCTATTGGAGCGAGGAGCGCGGGGATTGGGAAGAGTTGCCGGCGTCGATGGTGGATTGGGATGCGACGGCGAAATACGAGGCGGATACCGCCAAGTCTTCCGAGGCGTTGGCGGAGAAGGTCCATGAGCAGGAAGAAGCCAAGCGGATGGACAACGTGTCGGACATTGACGCGAGTTTGCAGGTAGGCGAAGGAGCGTTTTTGCCGCAGGGGGACGGATTATTCGTGGTAGAGGGAAAATCGGTCCGGTTGGTGAAACAGGCGGTGGCGGGGAATAAGCGAGACAAAATGCGCACGGTGGAACAGGTGATTTCGCCGATTCCGATTGTGCCGGGGAAGCAGAGAATCTACCTTGCGGGAGAGCATGCGACGTTGCGCTTGAGGACCTCCACACCGGAATTTTATTTGCGCGAACCGCCGCCGGACTCGGATCGCGTGTCGCCGATCGAAACGAGCAGCCGGCCGGGGGAAAGCGGGCCGGATGTGGTGCTGATCCGGGCGAAACAGATGCACGGTGGACGGGAGTTGGCCTCGATCAAGACACTGTTTGGGGAAAAGATTGATGAAAACGCGGATGAGGTGGCGATACAGCGATGGGAAGTGGCGCCGAATGTGTACCGGTTCACGTTGGGGGAGCAGCTGACGCCGGGAGAGTATGTGCTGGCGGAAGTGCTGCCGGATGGATTGAACTATTTTGTGTGGGATTTTGGAGTGGATGGGGTGGCCGATACGGGGAAGAAGGGGAAGTAGTGGGTCAGCCGACAGTCTCCAGTCGATAGCCTACAGCCTGAAGCGCGGAGTAAAACGGCCACAAACACTTTGACACTTTCAGACAGCATGCCTAGACTAACTTTTATGGTTGTACGTCTTAAGCCAGAAACCGAATCGCGCGTGAAGGATCTTTCCGCGAAGACGGGCCGGGCCCCTGAGGACATCGTCGAAGAGGCCATGAGCGGGTACCTGACGGAACTGGCAGAGACACGCAAAATGTTGGACGACCGCTACGAAGAAATTAAAAGTGGCAAGGTAACGCCAGTCGATGGGGAAGAGGTTTTTGAACGCATCCGCAGGAAGAGCGACGACCACCGCCGCCGGCAATGAGCGGATTTGTCTTCCACCCCGAAGCAATCTCTGACCTTGAAGAAATCTGGGAATTCATCGCCAATGACAATCTGGACGCTGCTGATCGTGTGCTTAAGGAAATTCGTGGAACCATTGAATTGCTGGCATCTTATCCGCACACAGGACACGTCCGTGCCGATCTGGCGTCGCCGTCGTTTCTTTTCCATCCGGTTCGCGGATTTCTGATCGCGTATGCAGCCGAGGAAGACCCGACTGTTGTGCTAGCGATTCTGCACGGACGCCGCAATCCGCGCATCATTGGGGCTCTCCTAAGAGGACGAGAATAGTCCACCTCAGGTCGAGCCTCGCTCAGTTAGCGCTTGGAGGAGGCGGGGATGCGGCTGAAGACGACCATGAGGGTGTTGAGGACGTCGGAGATGCGGAAAGGCTTTTGCAGGCGGCGGAAGCTGGCGGAAGCGCTGGAACCTTCGCCTTCGGCGAGGACTTCGCCGGACATGTAGATCAACTCGGGCCGGTTGACGCCGGCGGCGATTTTGAGGCGCTGGGCGACACTGTAGCCATCGGCGTTGGGGCCGGTGCCGGAGAGATTGAGGTCGCAAAGAATGGCGTCATATTTTCCGCGGAGAACGAAGGCCAGAGCTTCTTCGGCGGTGGCCGCGCAATCGACGTGCATGGAGTTGGCGGTGAGTCCTTCCATGAGGAGCATGCGGATGCTTTCCTCGTCATCAACAACAAGGATGGAACGCTTTTTGAGCAGGTCGAGGGTGGGAGCCATCATTTCGCCAGAGCCGGAGGAATCCAGTTCGCGGCGGGCGGGAGCGGGAAGTTCGTCGGTGGCGGCGATGGGAAGATAAACGGTAAAAGCCGCGCCACCCCCCGGGAGGGACTCGACTTCAATATCGCCACCGTGCTCGCGGACGATGGACATGCAGATGCTGAGGCCGAGACCGGTGCCGCCGCCGGGGCGCTTGGTGGTGAAAAACGGATCGAAAATGCGGGGCAGCACATCCTGGGGAATGCCGGAGCCGTCATCCCGAACAGTGGCAAAAATGCGGGTGGCCAGTTTGCCGAGACGAATGTTGATGTGGCCGGCGGGATGGGCTTCCCGGATGGCCTGCTCGGCATTGCTGACGAGATTCAGGAAAACTTGAATGAGCTGATTGGCGTCGCCAATGGTGGGAGGCAGGCCGGGGGAGGGGTGAAACTCGACCTGAATCTGGTTGCGCCGGAGCGAGTGTTCGTGGAGTTGCAGAGTGCGATCGACGACGGCGTTGAGATCGAGGGCTTTTTTCTGAGGTGAAGCGGGGCGAGAAAATTCGAGCAGGTTTTGCACGATGCGGGCGGCGCGACGGGCCTGGCGATGGGTCATCTCGAGTTGGCGGCGGGAGTTGTCGTCGAGGCCGGGGCGATCGCGGAGGAGTTCGCTGGCGCCGAGAATGGCGGTGAGCGGATTGTTCAATTCGTGAGCGACACCGGCGAGCATCTGGCCCATGGCGGCGAGTTTTTCAGCTTGGATGAGTTGCTCTTCGAGGCGTTTGACTTCGGTGATGTCGCGGCCGGAGACGACGATACCTTCGATGTTGCCGGTAACGTTGAAGAGCGGACTGAAATTGCAGCGGAGGCGGCGCCACTCGCCGATTTTGTGGCGGACGCGGAGTTCGATGGAAGCGAATTTACGTTTGCCCAGGAGCAAATCTTCGAAGACGGCGAGGACGGCGGCGCGATCTTCGAGGTGGGTGCGGTCGCCGAAGATGGTGCCGATGGTTTCGTCGGTGTTATAGCCGAGGACTTCCTCGACTTTGGGGCTGACGAAAGTGTAGCGGCGGTCGGTGTCGACGACGAAGATCAAGTCGGGGAAGCTGTCGACGAGGCGGCGAGCAAATTCCTGTTGTTGATAGAGGCGCTTTTCCATAGCGCGGCGCTCAGTGATGTCGGCGAGGGCGCCCTGATAGCGGACGATTTTGCCGGCAGTATCGCGGACGGCGGAGGCGGTGTTGAGACAAGTGATGGATTGCCCGTCTTTGCGGCGGAGGGTAATTTCGCGGCCCTGGGGAGAAGGCTGGCGTTGCACTTCGCGGGCCAGTGTGTTGCGCAGTTCGGAATCGACGAAAACATCGCTGACTTTTTTGCCGAGGAGCTCTTCCTTCGAGTCGTAGCCCAGCATTTGAACCAGGGCGGGATTGACCTCGACGATCTTGTCGTCGGGAGTGACGATGTAGATGCCTTCCTGGAGAGTTTCGAAGAGTTCGGTGAAACGAGCTTCGTTGCGGCGTTGGGCGGTAATGTCGCGAGCGAGAACGGTGAGGCCATGGACCTTGTCGTCGCGAACCATGGCGTGAGCGACGCAATCGAAGAAAAAGGTGGCGCCGGTCTTTTTGAGGCGGATATGGACGACGCCATTCCAGATGCGGCGCTCAAGGAAGCGGTTCATCATCGAGCGCATTTCCTGTTCGGAGGTGGCGCTTTCGTCGGTGAGGAAGTGGCCGACCGGAAGGCCGATGATTTCCTGAAAGGTGAGGCCGACGAAATCGGCAAAGCTGCGGTTGGCGGCGCGAATTTCGCCTTCGAGGCTGAGGGCGAGAAGGACATCGTCAAAGGAATCGATGAGATCGCGGAAGCCTTGTTGGGACTTGGTGATCATCTTAAAGAGCTGATCGAGGGACTCATCGGAAGGCAGTGAGGAATCGCGGTCTTCCCTGCCGCGGAGGACACCTTTCAGTTCGGCGATTTCCTGGGACTTTTTCCAGACGTAGACTCCGAGAAGAATGACGAGGAGCACCAAGCCGAAGGGAACCGCTTCGAGGCGGAACTTGGAGGAGCGGACCGTATCCCAAGAAAGCCAGGCCAAGACGGAGGAGACTAGCAGGAGAACGAAAAAGGTGAGGCGCCAGAGGTCCTGCTGATGGCGCTCGTATTTATCGAGACGAGCTTTGACGGAATCACCGGACGCGGGAGCCGGGGGCAAAAGCGGCTGGTCGGAGGAATGGGGTTCCAGGTTCATGGAACGCTTCCAAAAATGAGACAGATGGGCCCAAAGGGCCTACCCCATGATGGAATCGAAGTGGCGGAGCGGCAAGAGGATGGGGAGGCGGGGGATACGAGAAGTTTACCTGTACGCAAGGACGGGGTGTAGGGAGAATAACGGGGGCGTGGGACACCGGCCGCCGGGGAGGGCGAATTTGCGTGGATTTAAGTTGAGCCGCATGATTGCCATGAGAATACCATTTTGATTTGGCGCCACACTGATAAAACCAGGGTGGCCTCCCTTTGCGGTGTTGAAAGGGTGGGCTGCTCTTACCTTTCCCTCTTTTCACTCATTTCCACTGGTCCATCGCCAGCAACCCTTCGCCGCGCTCATAAAACGTCCAACTGCTCCACGGCCAATCGCGCGGGTGCTGCACCAGTTTCTGGCGCACCGGGTTAATATGAATATAGTCCAATTTCTCGCGTAGCTTCCTCTCCGTATACACATTGAAGTCGTAGTACCGCCGTTGCCAGAATCTTCGCAGTGCTCCTTCTGCTGCCGGAAATTCCAACAACCGTTGCGCATCCTGCCGTTTCTTTCCACGCATCTGCCGCGCCACGCGCTGCTTGAACACCTGGATCACCTTCGCGGGAGGAATTGCCGGCAGTTCGTTGATCAACACATGCACATGCTCCGGCATGATTACGTACCCCAGCAGCGCGATGCCAAACCGTTCGCGCACCTCTCCAAGAGTCTTTACTGCCAGATTCCGCGCGCGCACGCTGTCTAAGAGCCGCCTTCGCTGATAGCACGTGAAGGTAATGAAGTGCAGATCTCCTCGGCCGATTCGGCGCTTCAGGTTGTGTGGCATAAACCCCAGAGCGGCAAACCCAAGAGTGGCCCACCCTTTGAAAACCGCAAAGGGTAGGCCACCCTGATTATATTACTTTGTATTTAACTATAGCAGTCGTAGTCTAATTTCGATCAGGGGAATCTCAACCACGCTAAGCCTGCGCCACCCGCCAATTCGGGATATCTCTTCGGGATTGACCGACCCACTCCTGGTTCAGAGGACTCTAGCTGGTGGTGCTATTGGCAAGAGGTCACCTTGAAGGATGGACAGCCTGTGTATAAAAGTGGTTTTAGAGGTGCCGGTGGTACCACCGACCGAGGCGCGGTCGAGGCGATTCCGTATAACAAATGTGTGCAAAATGCCAAGGAGCGAGCGAATAAAGCCATACAACAACGAAACTCGGCGTCGGACGTATTGAAAGAGGGTGCCGCGGGTGCCATTGGGGGCGCTATAATTGGGTGTGTGACTACGAGTGCAGCTGGGTGCGGCGAAGGAGCCCTTGGCGGAACACTACTATAGTGTCAGGGCTAGGTGGGCTCATTCACGGCACGGGGAAGCTTTTTTACCGTTCGTTCTTCGAATATCCGGACATTAATAAGCAGCTGCGTCAGGATATCGCAGCGTGCGGACCTACCCCGACAAGCTGACATTGGATTTAGGTAGCACAACTATGAGCGACTTGCTCGGAAAAACACTCTTTCCCGTTAGTCATAAATTCACCAATTATTGGCAGGCCTTGCTCCGCTTTGGCCTGCCCTCGACTGTTTTGTTTAACCTCATTGATTATTTGCGCTTTCGTGCTGGAGCCACCACCAATTCTGCTGTTCAGTTTGATTGGGGGTTGACAATATCGCTCAGTGTTCCCGTAATGTTCATCGTGTCCGCAATATGGTGCCTCCTGATGCGCCGGATCGCGTCTGGAAGGAATGGTTGAAGATCACACTCAGAGCGAAAACGACCTATTACCATCCTGGACTCTAACTCATCAATCTAGAATCACTTGCAAGAAATTCCCACCAGGTAAGCCGTTAAGAAATGGGTTTTGAAAACGGTGAGGGAGACAAAACCAGTTCGCGCAGAAGCTTAGCGGCAAAGCCACTGCCTTCGCCTTCTGGTCAAGCCTGTTTACAGCATTCCAAAATGGTGTCGTCCGCTGTGCAGAGTTCTATGCAAATCCGACCAGTCCGCAAAACAACGTAAGCGTTGTCTCACCACCGTCTGGACGAAATATGAGTGATTAAGGATGCTGCCGGACGTGGACACATCGCTAAGTGTCCACGAGGGATAAGTGGACACTTCCGAGCAGATGACCGTTGTGGCGGGCAATCACGTAAAGAGACATCGAAGATCAGTCGAAGAGAAGCGTCGAATCGTCGAGGAGACCTTGAAACCAGGCGTATCGGTGGCGCGTGTAGCACAGCGGCATGCCATCAACGCCAATCAGATCTTCGCCTGGCGGAAGAGGTATCGAGAAGGGCGACTGGGAAGCTGGATGACGGCGAAACTCCTTCCGGTAGCGAAAAGAAAAGCGCCCCGGGAGGGCCCGGGGCGCATGGAGTATTCGTCTTATTGCTTCAGGTTCGAGACTGGCCAAAGAGCACAGGCAAGAGTGCCTGTGCCACTTAGTCCTGGCCTTCGGTGGCGGCGTCGGCTTCGGCTTCTTCGTCTTTGCCGCCGCCGAGGAACTCCAGACCCGCGGCATCTTCGGCCGCGAATTCGGCAGCTTCCGGCAGCTCTTCGACGGGAGCGGGAGCGGGCATTTCGGTGAGCAACTGGATGGAGCGATAGTGCTCGAGTCCAGTGCCCGCCGGGATGAGCCGGCCCATGATGACGTTTTCCTTCAGGCCGCGGAGATAATCGACCTTCCCGGCGACAGCCGCTTCGGTGAGCACGCGAGTGGTCTCCTGGAAGCTGGCGGCGGAGATGAAGGAATCGGTAGAGAGGGACGCCTTGGTGATCCCAAGGAGGAGCGGACGCCCGGTAGCGGGACGGCCGCCTTCGGCGATGACGCGATCATTCTCTTCGCGGAAGCGGAACTTGTCGACCTGCTCCTCGAGAAGGAAGGTGGTGTCGCCGACGTCTTCGACCTTGACCCAGCGCATCATCTGACGCGAGATGGTCTCGATGTGCTTGTCGTTGATGTTGACGCCCTGGAGGCGGTAGACCTCTTGAATGGCGTTGACAAGGTAGGCCTGGGTGTACTTTTCGCCGAGAACGGCAAGCAGGTCGTGGAGGTTGAGCGGGCCGTCGATGAGCGCCTCACCGGCGCGCACATGCTCACCTTCCTGAACGTTGATGTGGACGCCGCGGGGGATGGCGTATTCCTTGGAAGTCTTGCCATCTTCGCTTTCGACGTAGATTTTGCGCATGCCCTTGGCGATTTCGCCGTAGCGGACGGTGCCGTCGATCTCGGAAATGACGGCGGGATCCTTAGGCTTGCGAGTTTCGAAGAGCTCGACGACGCGCGGGAGACCACCGGTGATGTCCTTGGTCTTGGTGGTTTCACGCGGGATCTTGGCGAGCACGTCACCGGCCTGGACTTCATCGCCGTCCTGGACCATTAAGTGGGCGCGGGAAGGCATGAGGTACTTTTTGCGAACCTTGCCGGAAGAATCGCGGATGAGAATGGCGGGCTGATGCTTTTCGTCACCCGGGGGAAGCGTGACGACGAGCTGAGACAAGCCAGTGACTTCGTCGACTTGCTCCTCGATGGTGAGACCGGGACGGAGGTCGTCGAACTTCACGGAGCCGGCGGTCTCGGTCAGGATGGAGAAGGTGAAGGGATCCCATTCGGCGAGGATCTGGCCGTGATTGACGTTGTCGCCGTCGTTGACGCGGAGACGAGCGCCGTAGACGACATGGTAGCGTTCCTTTTCGCGGCCCTTTTCATCAATGATAACGATGAGGCCGGAACGATTCATAGCGATGCGAGCGCCGCCGCGGCCTTCGACGTGACGAAGGTCGACGAATTTGACGAGGCCGGCGTTCTTGGCTTCGAGAGTAGACCGCTCGCTGACGCGGGTAGCGGCGCCACCGATGTGGAAGGTACGCATGGTGAGCTGGGTGCCGGGTTCGCCGATGGACTGGGCGGCGATGACGCCGACAGCTTCGCCGAGTTCGACCATGCGGCCGGTGGCGAGGTTGCGGCCATAGCAGAGGGCGCAAACACCGCGACGGGATTCGCAGGTGAGCACGGAACGAATGCGCACGCGTTCGATACCGGCGGCCTGAATGGCGTTGGCCAGTTCTTCGGTGATTTCCTGGTTGACTTCAACGATGACGCTGCCTTCGAAGTCCTTGATGCGCTCGAGGCTGACGCGGCCGACCACGCGGTCGCGGAGAGGCTCGACTTCCACACCGGCTTCGATAATGGGCTCGACGTAGATGCCGTCGGTGGTGCCGCAATCGGGCTCGTTGATGATGACGTCCTGGGCGACGTCGACGAGACGACGGGTCAAGTAACCGGAATCGGCGGTCTTGAGAGCGGTATCGGCGAGACCTTTACGAGCGCCGTGAGTGGAAATGAAGTACTGCAACACGGTGAGGCCTTCGCGGAAGTTGGAAGTAATGGGAGTTTCGATAACTTCGCCGGAAGGCTTGGCCATCAAGCCGCGCATACCGGAGAGCTGGCGAATCTGCTGTTTGGAACCGCGAGCGCCGGAGTCCGCCATGATGTAGACGGGGTTGATGTTGCCTTCGCGGTCCTGTCCTTCGAGGGCCTTGAACATTTCGTCGGCAACCTTTTCGGTAACGTCGCCCCAGATGGCGATGACTTTGTTGTAGCGTTCGCCGTTGGTGATAGCACCGTCGAGGTATTGCTGCTGCACCTTGACGACTTCCTTTTCGGCATTTTCGACGAGCTTGTACTTGTCGCTGGGGATGAGCATGTCATCGATGCCGATGGAGATGCCGGAACGGGTGGCGTAAGCAAAGCCGAGGGCCTTGAGGTGATCGAGGAGCTCGACGGTGGCTTCGAGACCGAAGCGCAAGTAGGCGTAGTAAACCAACTGCTGCACGCCCTTCTTCTTGAGCAAGCCGTTGATATAGGGCATCTGCTTGGGCAGGTGCGAATTGAAGATGACGCGGCCGACGGTGGTCTGGATGAACTGGCGCTCCATCTTGACGGGCTCAGTGTGGGTGACATCCTGCGAATCGAAAGCGGTGGTCAGGTCGATGGTTTCCCCGGTGTAGCGCAAGCGGATGGGGGTGAGCAGCTCGACTTCACCGGCTTCGAGAGCGAGCACGACATCTTCGGCAGAACCGAACACGCGGCCTTCGCCTTTGGCGCCGGGCTTGGACTTGGTGAGGTAATAGATACCGAGAACCATGTCCTGCGAGGGAACGGCGAGAGGCAGACCGTGAGCAGGAGAAAGAATGTTGCGCGAACTGAGCATGAGCACAGAGGCTTCCACCTGAGATTCGGGAGAAAGCGGAATGTGCACGGCCATCTGGTCGCCGTCGAAGTCCGCGTTGAAAGCGGTGCAAACGAGCGGGTGGATGCGGATGGCTTTGCCTTCGACGAGGGTGGGCTCGAAAGCCTGAATGCCAAGACGGTGCAAGGTTGGGGCGCGGTTGAGAAGCACGGGATGCTCGCGGATGACATCTTCGAGGATGTCCCACACGACGGCTTCCTGCTGCTCGACCATTTCCTTGGCTTGCTTGATGGTGGTGCAGTGCCCCTGAGCTTCGAGCTTGTGATAGATGAAAGGCTTGAACAGCTCGAGAGCCATTTTCTTGGGCAGACCGCACTGGTTGAGTTTCAACTCGGGGCCAACGACGATGACGGAGCGGCCGGAATAGTCGACGCGCTTGCCGAGGAGGTTCTGCCGGAAACGGCCCTGCTTGCCCTTGAGGGTATCGCTGAGGGACTTGAGCGGGCGGTTGTTGGTGCCACGGAGAACACGGCCACGGCGGCCATTATCGAAGAGAGCATCCACAGCTTCTTGGAGCATGCGCTTTTCATTGCGGACGATGACGTCGGGAGCGCGCAGTTCCATAAGCTTCTTCAAGCGGTTGTTGCGGTTGATGACGCGACGATAGAGGTCGTTGAGATCGGAAGTGGCGAAACGGCCACCATCGAGAGGCACGAGCGGGCGCAACTCGGGCGGAAGAACCGGGATGACATCCAGGATCATCCACTCGGGCTTGTTGCCGCTCTTGCGGAAGGCTTCCAGAACCTTGAGGCGCTTGGCGTACTTGATGCGCTTCTGGAGGGACGGATCAGCCTTCATCTTCTCGCGAAGATCGTCGGCGAGTTTTTCGACGTCGACGCGGCGGAGAAGTTCCTTGATGGCTTCCGCGCCCATCTTGGCGGTGAACTGGCCGGGATACTCGGCGGCGAGTTTGCGATATTCCTCTTCCTGAAGGACCTGACGTTCTTTCAGGATGGCGACTTCGCCCTGATCGACAACGACAAAGGCTTCGAAGTAGAGGATGCGCTCGAGATCGCGCATGGAAATATCGAGCAAGTAGCCGATGCGGCTGGGCAGGCCCTTGAAGAACCAGACGTGAGAGCAGGGAGAAGCCAGTTCAATGTGGCCGAGGCGCTCGCGGCGGACTTTGCTGAGAGTGACTTCGACGCCGCACTTATCGCAGATCACGCCGCGATGCTTCATGCGCTTGTACTTGCCGCAGAGGCATTCCCAGTCGGTGACCGGACCAAAGATTTTGGCGCAGAAAAGGCCGTCACGCTCGGGCTTGAAGGTGCGGTAGTTGATGGTCTCGGGCTTGGTGACTTCGCCGTGAGACCAGGAACGGATTTTCTCCGGACTGGCCAGGCTGATGCGGATGGAATCAAAATCAGCGATCAAACTGGCGCGATCATAAGGGCTGCTGCGATACAAGGTGATTTCCTCCCTCCCCGGCTTTCACCGGGGACGCGCCGCAGTTAGTTTGGAGACCGACTGCGGCGGCTGGAACCCATAAAACTTGGTACTGCTCAATTCCTTCGTCTGCTGCACAGGCTCAAGCCTGTGCCACTAGTCGGCGGCTTTCTCTACTGGTGGCTTCTGGCGCTTCATCAATTCGACGTCGAGGCAGAGCGACTGCAGCTCGCGGACCAGAACGTTGAAGGATTCGGGAACGCCAGGCTCGATCCCCGGTTCGCCCTTGACGATGGCCTCGTAAATCTTGGCGCGGCCATAGACGTCATCGGACTTTGCGGTGAGCAGCTCCTGCAAAATGTGCGCGGCGCCGTAAGCTTCCAGAGCCCACACTTCCATTTCGCCGAAGCGCTGACCGCCGAACTGAGCCTTACCACCGAGCGGCTGCTGGGTGATGAGGGAGTACGGACCGATGGAACGAGCGTGAATCTTGTCGTCGACCAAGTGAGAGAGCTTGAGCATATAGATGTAGCCGACGGTAATGGGCTGATCGAACTGGTCGCCGGTCATGCCATCGAAGAGGTTGATCTTGCCGGCGTGGGGCAAGCCCGCGACTTCGAGCAAGTGACGGATTTCGGCTTCGCGCGCGCCGTCGAACACGGGGGTGGCGAAGGGAATGCCGTCGCGGAAGCCTTCGGCGAATTCGAGCAATTCGTCGTCGGAAGCTTTCTGCAGCGACTTCCAGATAGCAGTGTCGCTGAAGACTTCGCGATACCAACGGCGAATGGATTCGGCCTTGACTTCCTTGCTTAGGAGGCGCTTGAGGCTGTTGCCCAGCTCCTTGGAGGCCCAACCGAGGTGGGTCTCGAGAATCTGACCGACGTTCATACGAGAAGGAACGCCGAGCGGATTGAGAACGATTTCGACGGGAGTGCCATCGGGGAGATAAGGCATATCCTCTTCGGGAACGACGCGGGCGATGACGCCCTTGTTACCGTGACGGCCGGCCATCTTGTCGCCGATGGAGAGCTTGCGCTTCATGGCGATATAGACCTTGACCAGCTTGATGACGCCCGGAGGGAGCTCGTCGCCCTTCTTGAGCTTTTCCTTGCGCTCGTCGGTAATTTTGCGCAGCACGTCGATCTGACGCGAAGTCATCTCTTCGATTTCTTCGATCTTCTCGATGAGCAGGGGGTCGCGCTCGTTGAGTTTGAGGCGCTTGAGGTTGCGCGTGGAGATCTTCTCGATCAGGTCCCGCGTAAGCTCAACGCCCTTGTTGAGCAAGCGCTTGTTGGTCTTTTCGTCGTGCAAGTCGGCCTGGAGAATCTTGCCGCCGAGGAGATCCTCGAGACGCTTGAGGCGCTCGTCGGTGAGGATGCGGATTTCGTCGGCGAGGTTCTTTTCGAGCTTGAAGACTTGCGAAGCTTCAATGGCCTTGTGGCGCTCGTCCTTTTCTCCGCCCTTGCGGGTGAAGATTTTGACGTCAACGATGGTGCCCTCGATACCCGGCGGGCAGTAGAGAGAGGCGTCGCGAACATCGCCGGCCTTTTCGCCGAAGATGGCGCGAAGCAGTTTCTCTTCCGGGGTCAGCGTGGTTTCGCCCTTAGGGGTGACCTTGCCGACCAGGATGTCGCCGGGCTTGACAACCGCGCCGATGCGGATAACGCCGCTTTCGTCGAGATTGCGAAGGAAGGATTCGCTGATGTTGGGGATGTCGCGAGTAACTTCCTCGGGGCCCAGCTTGGTGTCGCGGGCTTCGATTTCGTACTCCTCGATGTGGATGGAGGTGTAGTAGTCATCCTTGACGAGCTTTTCGCTGACGAGGATGGCGTCTTCGAAGTTGTAACCGCGCCAAGGAACGAAGGCCACGAGCACGTTGCGGCCGAGGCCGAGTTCGCCGCGATCGGTGCAAGGACCATCGGCAAGGACCTGGCTGGTCCGGACACGATCACCCACGCGAACGAGGGGCTTCTGGTTGATGCACGTGTTCTGGTTGGAGCGCTTGAACTTGGTGAGGGTGTAAATGTCCGCACCGACTTCGCGGCTGAGCACGCCAGAGTGATCGCTTTCGACGCGAACGATGATGCGTTCGGAATCGACTTGATCGACGATGCCGTCGCGCTTGCAGAGGACCACCGCGCCGGAGTCGCGAGCAGTGACGCGCTCCATACCGGTGCCCACGAGCGGGGCTTCACCACGGATGAGCGGCACAGCCTGGCGCTGCATGTTGGAACCCATGAGCGCGCGGTTGGCGTCGTCGTTCTCAAGGAACGGGATCAAGCTGGCCGCGACGGAGACGAGCTGCTTGGGCGAAACGTCGACATAGTCGACCTCGTCGCGATGCTTGAGCACGAAGTTGCCGGCTTGGCGGCAGTTGACGAGTTCGGTGGTGATGCGCAGTTTGTCGTCGAGAGAAACGTTGGCCTGGGCGATGACGTACTTGTCTTCTTCCCAAGCGGAGAGATAGAAGCAGTAGGGTTCGAAAACGACCTTGCGGCGCTTGAGCTCTTCGTTGAGTTCCTCGACGCGATCGTGTTCGACGATGTCGCCCGCCTTGAATTCGCTGTCGCCGGCATTAACGATCTGGACGTAATCGACGATTCGGCCGCCCTTGACGCGGCGATAAGGAGATTCGATGAAGCCATAGTCGTTGATACGGGCAAAGCAGCTCAAGGAGCTGATGAGGCCGATGTTCGGACCTTCCGGCGTCTCAATCGGGCAGATACGGCCATAGTGGGTGGGGTGAACGTCGCGGACTTCGAATCCGGCACGCTCGCGAGACAAGCCGCCCGGACCGAGAGCCGAGAGACGGCGCTTGTGAGTAATTTCGCTGAGCGGGTTGGTCTGATCCATGAATTGGCTGAGCTGGGAACTGCCAAAGAATTCGCGAATCGCGGCCATCACGGGCTTGGCGTTGACCAAATCGTGGGGCATCGCCGTGGACATTTCCTGGTAGACGCTCATCTTTTCCTTGATGGCGCGTTCCATGCGGACCAAGCCGATGCGGAACTGGTTCTCGAGCAGTTCGCCCACCGCGCGGACGCGGCGATTGCCGAGGTGATCGATGTCGTCGACGACGCCGATGTTCTTGCGCAGCTTGTAGAGATACTTGATGGCGGCGACGAAGTCGGTGGTGTCGAGAGTACGGTTATCGAGCGGCGTATCGAGGCCGAGCTTGATATTGAACTTCAAGCGGCCCACGCGGCTGAAATCGTACTTCCGCGGATCGAAGAACATGCCACGGAACAGGTTGGTGGCGGTTTCGAGCGTCGGAGGATCGCCGGGACGGAGCTTGCGATAGATTTCGATGAGCGCTTCCTTGGAGGAGCGAATGGAGTCTTTATCGAGGGTGCGCGAGAGCACCATACCGATGTCGTCGCGCTCGGGGAAGAAGACGTCGATTTCGGTGATGCCGGCTTCGGCAAAGGCCTGCCACAAATCCGCAGTGAGTGGCTTGTTGGACTCGAGAAGGACTTCGCCGGTCTGACGGTTGACGACGTCGGCGACGCTGTAGGCGCCTTCGAGGTCGGCAAGGGCAGCGCGAACCTGGGTGATCTTGGCCTTGATGAGTTCCTTAAAGAGGGTTTCAGTGATGCGCTTGTGCGCGCCGACGATAACTTCCTCGGATTTCGGGTTGCGAATTTCGTGCGTGAGCTTGCGATCGACGATGCCCGGCGAAACGTTCCAGAACAGTTCCTTATCGCGGAGGGAAATGCGTTCGACCTGATAGAAGGTGCGAAGGATTTCCTCGTTGGACTTCATGCCGAGAGCGCGGAGGAAGATGGAGCCGAGGAATTTGCGCTTGCGGTCGATGCGGACGTAGAGAATGTTCTTGGTGTCGTATTCGAATTCGACCCACGAACCGCGGTACGGAATGATCTTGCCGAGGAAGTAGGTGCGGTTGTTGGCGCTTTCGAAGAAGACGCCGGGGGAACGGTGCAACTGGCTGACAATGACGCGCTCGGTACCGTTGATGATGAAGGTGCCGTTGTCGGTCATCAGCGGAATATCGCCGTAAAAGACTTCCTGTTCTTTAATGTCGCGAATAGTCTTGGCGCCGGTGTCGGGATCCTTGTCGTAAATGGTGAGACGAATAGTGACCTTGAGCGGAGCGGAGTAAGTCATGCCGCGCTCCTGGCATTCGTTCACGTCGTACTTGAGTTGCATGGCAACCGGGTCGCCGCACTTGTTACAGAACGTGGGCGTGTTCTTGTTGAAGGTGCCGCACTTCTGGCAGACCACGTCGCCGGTCTGGTACGGATTGGTGACGACGGAGGCGCCGCAATTGCGGCAGGTGGCGCGGAGGTGGTGCAGACCCTTCAGGTTGCCGCACTTGCACTCCCAGTTTCCGATGGAATAGTCCACGAATTCGAGCTGGGACATTTCGCGGAAATCGCGGATCGGAAAGACCGAGGTGAAGACCGACTGGAGTCCGCCATCCTCGCGCTCGCTGGGCAGAAGATCCATCTGCAAGAAGCGCTGATAGGACTTTTTCTGGACTTCAATCAGGTTAGGGATCTGAATAGACCCCTGGATTTTCGCAAAATCCAGTCGCTGGCGTTCCCGAACATGCTGGTTGCTATTGGACATGCCTGATGTACCTCATTCCCTTTCGGGCAGAACAGAAAACACTAAAAAGACACTAAACCGTGGCGCAGAGCGACTTGCCCGAAGCCGCGCTGCACACGGTGAGTGAAGGTCCCGGAAGGACCCAGCGAGTTGTAGACAAAACCGGCCGTAGCGTTCGTACTGAATCCCCTGACGCAAGCCGCCCTGGTTGCGCCGATACAAAAGCCCGGACCACGGAAAGCCGGCCAAATTGTGGCCGGCAGCCCATTACTTGATCTCGACCTTAGCGCCGGCCTCTTCGAACTTCTTCTTGATAGTGGCCGCCTCGTCCTTGCTGACACCCTCTTTGACGGTCTTGGGGGCGCCATCGACGAGATCCTTGGCTTCCTTGAGGCCGAGGCTGGTGACTTCGCGAACGGCCTTAATGACGTTGATCTTGTTGCCGCCCACATCGGTGAGAACCACGGTGAATTCCGTCTTCTCTTCCACAGGAGCCGCCGCGCCGCCACCGGCCGCGCCAGCGCCCGCCGCCACAACCGTGGCAGCAGCCGCGGAGACGCCGAAGGCTTCTTCCATCTTCTTGACAAGATCCGACGCTTCCAGAAGCGTCAGGCCCTTGATTTCTTCCAGGATCGTTTCGACTTTCGACATGACTGCTGATTCTCCTCTCAAATTTGTAAATCAAACCCTTGGAACCGCGGCGGGCAGGGGCCCGCTTAGCCCCGAACCCTACGAACTAAACTTGTTGGCCTTGACGGCTTCGCTGACGGTGACCGCGAGGTTGCGCGGCAGCGCGTTGAGCGCCGTGGCAATCCGCTGAGCCGGAGCGTTGAGCAAGAACATGATCTTGCTGATGAGTTCTTCCTTAGAGGGCATGTCGGCAAGCTGCTTGATCTCGTTGATCGAGATGACTTTGCCTTCGACCACGCCGGACTTGAACTGGAAGGCCGGAACATCCTTGGCGATCTTGGTCAAGGCTTTTGCGAGCGCCACCGGGTCGGTTTGTGTATAGGCGATGGAGTGGGTGCCCTTGAGATTCTTAAGGACGCCTTCCGCGGCAGTGCCAGCGCCAGCGATTTCGGCAAGAGTGTTCTTGACGACTTCGTACTTGCCCCCGGCGGCCTGCACAGCGCGACGCAGTTTGGTGTCTTCTTCGACGGTGATGCCCTGGAAGGTGGTGAGAATAACGGTCGACACCTTCGCGAGCTCGGTTTTGAGCTTGTCGAGGTCTTGCTGTTTTTCGCTTTTCTTCTTCATGATCCTTTTCCGCCTGTTCGTTACCTGTTACGCAGCCGTGGCGAGAGTTTCCGCCTCGGCGAGGTCCACGTTGATGCCGGGACCCATGGTGGAAGTGAGCGTAATGCGCTTCACGTATTTGCCCTTGGCCGCTGCGGGCTTGGCTTTGAGAACCGCAGCGATCAAGACGTGGGCGTTTTCCGCCAACTTGGGCGCGTCAAAATTGATTTTGCCAATGGGGCAGTGCACGATGCCGGCTTTGTCGACACGAAACTCGACTTTACCGGCTTTGGTTTCTTTGATGGCCTTGGCGACATCCGGAGTAACCGTGCCGGTCTTCGGGTTGGGCATGAGACCACGAGGGCCGAGGACCTTACCGAGCTTACCGGCGGAACGCATCATGTCGGGAGTGGCGATGACGGCGTCGAAATCGGTCCAGCCTTCCATGATTTTCTGAACCATGTCATCGCCGCCGACGAACTCGGCACCCGCTTCGGTGGCTTCGCGCTGCTTGTCGCCACCGGCGAGAACGAGAACGCGAACGGTTTTGCCTAGGCCGTTGGGAAGAACCACCGTGCCGCGAACGACCTGATCGGAGTGCTTCGGGTCGACGCCCAGGTTGATGGCAAGTTCAACGGTTTCGTTGAACTTGGTGTGATGGGTCTTCTTGATGAGCTCGGCTGCTTCCGCGAGCTTGTACGGACGCGCTTCGACCTTCTTGCGCGCATTCTCTACGTGTTTGCCTGACTTCTTCATAAGTGCTGCCTCTGCGATCTCCAGCGCCTGTGCTTTCCTAGGCTTCCACAACTTCCAGACCCATGTTGCGGGCGGTACCCATGACGGTGCGGACCGCGGAGTCCAGATTCGTGGTGTTGAGATCGACAAGCTTGATCTTCGCAATTTCAACGACCTGCTTCTTGGTGACCTTGCCCACCTTGTTGCGGTTGGGCTCAGGAGAACCCTTGGCGATGCCGGCCGCGCGAAGCAAAAGAACAGAAGCGGGCGGAGTCTTAAGAATGAAGGTGAAGGTGCGGTCGGTATAGATGGTGACCAACACCGGGAAAATCATTCCATCGGGCTCTTTCTGGGTCTTGGCGTTGAACTGCTTGCAGAAATCCATGATGTTGACGCCATGAGGACCGAGCGCGGTGCCCACGGGAGGAGCCGGAGTGGCCTTGCCAGCCGGCAACTGCAACTTGATGGTGGTTTGTACCTTCTTTGGTGGCATTGTTCCTTTACCTCAATCCCTTTTTCGGCGAATCAGCCGAGCTTCTCGACGCTCGCAAAATCCAATTCCACGGGGGTGGAGCGTCCGAAAATCGTGACGGAAACCTTCAAGCGGCTGTGATCGTTGTCGATTTCCTCGACCACGCCATTGAAATTGGCAAACGGGCCATCGACGATGCGAACTTGCTCGTTGCGCTCGTAGACGACTTTGGGCTTGGGACGATCGATCGGCGTATGCACGCGATTGATGATGGCGTCCACTTCCGATTCCGAGAGCGGCGGCGGAGCGGTGGCCGAGCCGACGAAGCCGGTGACGCGAGGAGTGTTGCGCACAATGTGCCAAGTGTTTTCGTCCAAATCCATTTCCACGAGGACGTAGCCGGGATAGGACATGCGCGAAGCGACGGTCTTCTTGCCGCCGCGGACCTCGACGACATCTTCGGTGGGGATCAGCACGCGGCCGATCTTGTCCTGAAGATTGAAAGCAGCGACACGGCTTTCGAGGCTTTCTTTAACCTTCTTCTCGAAGCCGGAGTAGGTATGAATGATGTACCACTGCATTGGCATAGGTCGTTTTCGCCTTAAACGTGGAAATAATGCAGTAACTGGTCTAAACCCTTTTGCGCAATCCACTCGACGATCGCGAGAAAAATACCGAAGAAAGCGACCGTGGCAATGACGACACCGGTGGTGGAAATCACGTCTTCGCGATTGGGCCAGGTAACCTGCTTCATTTCCACTCGAACGTCATGAAGAAACTCGCGGGAACTGTCGATGGTGCCCGTGACCTTGTTAACGAGCGGAAGATTAGATCCGCCCTGAGACTCGTCATTCATTTTCACCGCCCGCGTGGCCATAACCATTTCACCCGCACGAACGCAAGGTTCGTGTCCTTACAAAAATCTGGCAGGGGAGGAGGGATTCGAACCCCCATACCCGGTTTTGGAGACCGGAGTCCTAACCGTTGGACGACTCCCCTTTACCCTGAGCCCGTTTTCGGGGCGAAGGGTTTACCTTTTCCCCATTCACAAGCTCTAACTTCTTTTTCCGGCTCCAGCCTTTAATTTCCTTTTCCCTGGAACGCGCTGAGACGACATCACCACAGCATTCGCTCCAAACCAACTGCACCGGCCTGCGAATCGCGGTATACCGAGGACCAATGCCCCAGTTGTGCCGCTTGACCCGATCCTCTACGTCAATCGCAATTCCCACGTAGAAGGAGCCGTCATCACATCGCAGCATGTAGCAGAACCAAACAGAACTTGCGTCTGCCACCGCGCTCCACCTTACCCGGGGAGCGAATCCGGAGTTCTAACCCTTCACTGCGTTCAGGGCAAGCCGTTGGACGACTCCCCTAAAACCAAAACCGCATTGAATCAATGCCCCTGGCAACTCCCTGCAAAACGATCGGTTGAGATCCTTCGCGCAAAAGACGCACTCAGGATGACAACGAAGAAAGCCGAACTACTTCGCTTCCTTGTGATCCGTGTGCTTCCGGCACGCACGGCAGAACTTCTTGGTCTCCATGCGTTCGGAGTGCTTCTTCTTGTTTTTGGTGGTGGTGTAATTGCGATTTTTGCACTCACCACACTGCAAAGTAATGATTTCGCGCATAACCTAATTCCTTAGAGCGAGACCGAGCCGGGGAAACCGGCTCGGACCGGAAAAGTTATTCAATAATTTCCGTGACGGCGCCGGCGCCTACGGTGTGGCCGCCTTCGCGGATAGCGAAGCGCAAGCCCTTTTCGAGTGCGACCGGGGTGATCAGGGTAACTTCGCAGCTCACGTTATCGCCGGGCATCACCATTT